>CAAGKR010056653.1_pt1 | contig 23570 bp, 24 predicted proteins | sample 2556971 | NCBI WGS metagenome assembly CAAGKR01 (sample SAMEA5207829, study PRJEB30636) | soil metagenome | biome: forest; feature: boreal; material: soil | place: USA | collected 2011-09 | depth 1 m | reverse complement strand
CTGCGCCGCGGCGCCGGTCCACGCCAGTAGCCCGGCGGTCAGGCCGAGCACGGCGACCCCGACGGCCGCGAGCACCAGCCGGCCGGCAAGCCAGCGGGGGCGGTCGACGGGCAGCGCGAAGAGCGTCTCGAGCCGCCCATCGGCCTCCTCGCGGCGGGCGGCGCCGAGCTGCGCGCACGCGAACAGGCTGACCGCGAGGACGAAGAACAGGAAGGTGAGGCCGATGTAGCCCGACGGCTTCGTGATCGACACGGCTCCGACTTTCTGCAGTTGCCGCTGAAGGCTCACGGGGATGCTCGCGGAGGAGATGCTCGTGGAGATCAGCCCGATGATGAGCGCGAAGAAGCCGATGCCGAGCATCCAGCCGGCGAAGCTGCCGCGCTCCTCGCGCAGCGCGAGCGCGGTCGGTGAGGAGAGCAGGCGCCGACGAGGCGGCGCGCTGTCGCTCCTGGCCAGCAGCCCGTTGCCGACGTCTCGCCACCACGCGATCCAGCCGGCGCCCGCGAGCAGCGAGGCGCCGGCGGCGACCGGCAGGAGCAGGACCTCGGCATGCGTTCCGGTGAACGGCCGCATTTCCTCGGCCCAACCGAGCGGCGTCGCCCAGCGCAGCCAAGCCAGCCCGGAAGACGTGTCGGCGATGACGCGCAGCAACAGAGCGACGGTGAGGATGGCGCTACCGAGCTCGAGCGCGACACGGCGCGTCGGTGCGATCTGGCTGGCGAGCGCCCCCACGCCCGCGAACACGGGCACGACCGAGATGATCGCGAGTGCAAGGTAGGCCGAGCCTCCCAACTGCAGCCGCGCCCCGCCGAGCCCCACGAAGACGGCGAGCCACAGAGCTCCTGCCCCCGCGCCAATTGCCCCCAGCGCTGCCAGATAGGCCTGGCGTCGGCTGACGGTTCCGGCCAGCACGAGTTCGAGGTGGCCCGCGTCCTCCTCCGCGCGCAGGGCCCGCACCGCCGCCAGCAGTCCCCACACCGCGGCGAAGATCGACAGGATGCCGCCGACGCGCCACGCCGAGTAGCCGCCAACGCTCAGCAGGTCGTAGGGCTTGCCGTAGAAGAGGCGGATGCTCGCGTTTTCGCCGAAGGCGTGGGCGAAGCCGAGCCGGTCCCTGAGCGTCGGATAGGCGTTGCGATAACCGACGACGTTCACGTAGGCCACGAACGCGAACAGCAGCGCGAACGAGATGTTGCGGGTTCGTGAGTCGGCAAAGGCCCGCCTCGCGATTGCGCTAGTGGCCGACATGCCCATCAGGCGTTTCGTAGTGGTGCAGGAAGATCTCCTCGAGCGACGGTTCGTGCGTCTGCAGTGAGATCACGGGGCTCTCCGCGAGCGCCGCGACCACCGGGCGGATGCTCCCGCTCACCTCGAATCGCAGCGTGCTGTCGCCGACGCGCGTGACAATGACGCCAGGCAGCGGCGGAACGCTCGGCGCAGGGCCGTCAAACGTGGCTTCGACCGTCTCGGAGCGAAGGTGGCGCAGCTCCTGGAGCGTGCCCTCGTCCACGAGACGGCCCTCGCGCAGGATGCCGACGCGGTCGCAGAGCGCCTCCACCTCGCTGAGGATGTGGGAGGAGAGGAAGACCGTCTGTTCGCGCTCCTTGGCCTCGTGCACGGTCTCGCGGAAAGCGACCTCCATAAGAGGGTCGAGCCCGCTCGTGGGCTCGTCGAGGATGAGCAGCTCGGCACGGCTCGCCAACGCCGCCACGAGCTGCACCTTCTGGCGGTTGCCCTTGGACAGCGCCCGCACGCGCTTGTTGACGTCGAGCTGAAAGCGCTCGACCAGCATCTCGCGGTAGGCGACATCGGTCCCGCCGCGCACGCGCGCGAGGAACTCGAGCGTCTCCGCGCCCGTCAGCGCGGGCCACAGGGACGGCTCGCCCGCGACATAGGCGAGCTGCCGGTGGGCCGCCACCTGGTCCTGCCAGGCGTCGATCCCGAACAGCTGTGCGCCGCCCGCGGTGGGGCGATGCAGCCCAAGGAGCAGCCTGATCGTGGTCGTCTTGCCGGAGCCGTTGGGGCCGAGATATCCGTACACCTCGCCCTCGCCCACCGCCAAGTCGAGGTCATCGAGCGCCAGCGTGTCGCCGTAGCGCTTGGAGAGCCCCTCGGTGCGGATCACCGGCTGCATGGAGCCTCGGCCCGGCGCCGCAGGCGGGCGAACTGCCGCATCTGCATGATCCATTGGGCGGGCTCCCAGAACAGCCAGTCGACGAGCAGCCTGGGGCGCCGAGCCTGAGACGCGCGGAAGTGCATGCTCAGATACTGATCGCCGCGAGCGCCGTGCCATCGGGGCGCAGCCCCCCCGGCGTTGCGGAGAACTACCGTGCAGGGCCCCGCGACGCCCCGGCCGGCTGCTGATCAGTAGTCGTCCGCAACCGGACGTGGGCCGGCCCCGATGTCAGCCGGTGCGAGGACGCCTACGTTCGATCAGGCGCTGCTCTGACAGACCAGAACGGGCGGATAGGAAGCGTGTCATCGATGTCCTCTGCACCCACGAGCCGGCCCGCCTCGAACGGCAACGCCGCGCCCTGCGAGGCGAGCGGAGCGAGGTTGGGTAGCTCTCAGGTGGTCCTCCAGCTTCCACTTCCGGAGGTCCCATGAGCAAGCGGGAGCTTGTGGTGTTTGCGCCGTCGCCGCTGCTCACCATCACCGTCGAGGCTGTGGGGACGGTGCAGGAGGAAATCCACCTGCACGCCGGCGGACAGGGATTCTGGGTCGCTCGGATGGCGGCGCTTTTGGGTACCGAGGTCGTGTTGTGTTGTGCCCTTGGTGGCGAGTCTGGAGCGGTGCTTCGCGGCCTGATAGCGAGGGAGAACGTCGAGCTGCTGAGCGTGGAGTGCGCTGCCTCCAATGGCGTCTACATCCACGCACGTCGAAACGGCGCCCGCGAGCAGCTCGCGCGTACCGAGTCCAAGCGCCTGTCCCGTCACGAGGCGGACGAGCTCTACGGCGTGGCGCTCAGTGCCGGCCTCGATGCGGTTGTGGTGTCGCTCACGGGTGTGGACCCGCCCACGGTCCTCGACAGCGAGATCTACCGCCGGCTCGCGGGCGATCTCAGGAGCAACGGCGTCAAGGTCATCGCCGATCTCGCCGGCGCATCGCTCGAGGCGGCGCTGACCGGAGGTCTCGACCTGTTGAAGATCAGCGAGGAGGAGATCCTCGGCGCGGCTCTGCCACGCAGCATGGACGATCTGCTCGAGGCGTTGGACCGGCTGCACGAGTCGGGCGCCAGGACGGTGCTCCTCTCGCGCGCCGAGCAACCGGCGCTCGTTCTGGATGCACCAAGCGGCCGCTATCTGCAGCTCACGGCTCCACGGGTCGAGACGCTGGAGCCGCGCGGGACCGGAGACTCGATGTTCGCCGCGCTCGGTGCGAGCCTCGCCAGCGGTGCGCAGCTGGGCGTCGCCCTGCGCCTCGCGATGGCGGCTGGATGCCTCAACGCCACCAGACACGGGCTCGGGACCGGGACACGCCAGCAGATCGAACAGATGAGCAACCACGTTGGGATCAAAGAGCTCCAGGGGCCGAGGGGTGCGCGGCTACCCGTCGATTATGAGTAGTCCTCACCGAGTCAATCTGGGCACCTTGCACGGATGTGCGAGGGTCGGTGGAGGCGATAGCTTGGCGCACGATGGCCGCCAGCTACAGAACAGCGCGCCTGAAGCATGTGCTGGTGGCCGACGCCCATGCGCCATGGCATCTTCAGCTGCCCCACCGACACAACGCTCCGCGATGCGGCGAGGACGATGGCGCTTCACCACGTGCACGCGATCGTGGTGACGGAGGCCACAGACGGCTCGCCGTGGGGAATCCTCTCGGACAGTCAGCTGCTCAGCGCGCTGCTGGACCTCGACGGCGACGAACGCCATCTCCGCGAGGTGGCAGATCGTGACCTCAGCATGATCTCGAGCGGCGAGCTCCTGATCACCGCCGCCGAGCTCATGCGCGAGCGGGGGATCACGCACGTCGTCGTCAGAGACGCCCAGAGGGGCAGGCCGACTGGGATGCTCTCAGGTCCTCGACGTGGCCGGCGTCGTTGCTTGGAGCGAGGCCTGAGAAGGGCCTGATGGCCAAGGTGTGACCTGTCGCCACAGCGCACCGACGACCTCGAGTCTTGAGATCGCGCCGACAGGCTCACCCTCCTCACGTGAGACGACGACCAGGTGCCTAGAGCGGAGGTCATCGCTCATCCCTTCGAGGCTTTCCCCGGGGTGCGAGCCTTCGCCCGGGGTGCGAGCCTTCGCTGGTGCCCTTGGGCGATGTGTTGGCGTTGCAGCTGGCGAACCTGCTCCAGCAGCCTGCCGTTCTCGAGGCGCAGCTGGGCTGTCTGACGGCGCGTGCTCGCAAGCTCCTGGGCGAAGACCGGCACGATCGTGCGAAGGCTCTTCAAACGATCGAGCAACTGGTCCCGATCACCATCCGGTCGCGTCTCCCGTGTCACTGTCAGCTCCCTCGAGCGGCTCCTGCAGGACCGGATACTCGCGCCCGTCGCCCGCACGACATCCGCAGATCACCCCTGATGCGCAACGGGTTTTCCACATCCCAGCCCCGAAAACACTCACCGATCAACCCGCATATGCCACGGATGGCCGAGGCCCCGGTCTCGGGATGACTTGGAGCAGGCGGCATGAAAGCGTTCAAGCGGACAGGAGACAGCATGGACACGACGCAGGAGTTGAGATCCGAGGCGCGGTTCGACTACTTCAAAGCGCTGGACGACTGCGTCGATGCTCGGCTGGTCACGGTTGATGTGGGGCGTGATCGCCGGATGCTCGTGTGCACGATCCGCGCCCCCTGCGCGCAATGCGATACGACCCGGAGACCGGCGTGCTTCATCTTGCGGTAGGGGGGAGCCATGCTGGCGACGGGATCGTGCTACGCCATTTCAGCGCTCGCGCCATGTCATCGCGGAACCCCGCGGATGAGTGATCGCGGTCGGCCGTCGCCTGGAGCTCAAGCTGGCTCCGGCTCTGAACAGTGCGGCGATACCGGGTTGCTACTCGCGCTATCCGCGCCCGAGACCTATCCCGGAGGCCCGCAGGTCACCGCGCACGAGACGCACGCCTCGTGGGTGTTCGTGGCCGGCGAGCGCGCCTACAAGGTCAAGAAGCCCGTCGCGCTCGGCTTTCTCGACTACAGCACCTTGGAGCGTCGGCATCAGGCATGCCGCGAGGAGGTGCGCGTCAACCGGGAGCTCGCACCGGGGATCTATCTCGGCGTACGGGCGATCGTGAGGAGCGGGGCGGGGTTTCGTCTGGCGTCCGAGAGCGCCCCGGGTGCGGTGGAGTATGCCGTGGAGATGCGCACGTTTCGAGAGGAGGACACGATGGCGGGCGCGATCTCCGCGGGCTCTCTGACCCGCGAGCATGTGGTCGCGGCAGCGCGCCTGCTGGCGGCGTTCCACTGCTCCAGCGAAGTGGTGAGCGACTTCGGTCCGGAGCGGGTGCTTGATCTCTGGCGAACGAACATCGCGGAGCTGCGGCGACTCGACCCTCCGGGGGGGTGGCGTCTGGATGTCGTCGCTGACTTCGGCGAGGCATGCGTGAGCGCACGCGCACCGGAGCTACGGCGGCGAGCGTTCGAAGGGCTCATTCGCGACGGGCATGGGGACCTTCGCTGCGAGCACCTGCTCATCACGCCGACCGTCCGCGTGGTGGACCGCATCGAGTTCGATCCCGAGTTGCGCCGAACGGATATCGCGTGCGACCTGGCGTTCCTGGCGATGGATCTCGAGGCGCACGGGCAGCGCTGGGCGACGCGAGAGCTGTACAGCGCGTACAGCCAGGCCGGCATGAACCCCGGCGGCGAGAGGCTGCGCTCGTTCTACTCTGCACACTGGGCCCTCGTTCGTGTCAAGGTGGCGCTGATCGCCGCCGCCGAGCGCGAAGGAGACGAGAGAGCCGAGCAGCTAAGACGGGCACGGGAGCTGTGGTCGCTGAGCGAGCGGCTCTGCTGGCGCGCCCGCGCGCCCAGGGCGATCGTGATCTGCGGTCCGCCCGGGAGCGGCAAGTCGGTGCTGGCGGCCGAGCTCTCACGTCGATCTGAAATGCCGGTCCTATCCTCCGACGCCGTTCGCAAGCGGCTCGCCCACCTTGCGTCCACCGACACTGCGAGTGCTGAGCACTACAGCGACCGCTTCACGCGCGCGACCTACGCGCGGCTCGGCTGCGACGCCGTATCCGTGCTGCGGCGCAGCGACGGGGTGATCGTCGACGCGACCTGTCGCTCGCGTGGCACGCGCGATCTGCTGCTGCGGCGACTGGGAGAGACCGACGCTACGTGCCTGGCCGTCCGCTGCCACGTTCCGTTGGAGCTCGCGATGGAGCGCGCGGCTCGGCGACTGCACGATCCAGCGCGCGTGTCCGACGCGACGCCACGGATCGCCGCCGAGCAGTTCCGCACGTTTGAGGAGCTGGAGGAGCTACCCGCCGACAGCGTGCTCACGCTCGACACGAGGCAGGCCCTGGATGCCCAGGTCGCCGAGGTTGCGCGTGCGTTCGACCGCCTCTCGCGCCACAGCGGCCGGCGCGCGGATCGCTGCGGTCCGTAGTAACGCGCACGAGGGTTGGGGAGAGTTCCCGATGCTCGGACTCGGTGCGGGGTCTAGGTTCGACCACAGTGCCGCGCGACAGCGAAAACGGCATCAACCGCACTCCTAGACAAAGGCAGGAACCCGAGATGAAGGCTCTCGTGTATCACGGCCCCGGCAAGCGCGGTTGGGACACGGTCCCGGACCCCACGATCGTTGAGCCCACCGACGCAATCGTGCGAATCGACACCTCGACCATCTGCGGCACAGATCTCCACATCCTCAAAGGGGATGTTCCGGAGACCACTTCCGGCACCGTGCTGGGGCACGAGGCGGTGGGAACGGTGCAGGAGGTTGGTGCCGGAGTCACCACGGTCGCCCCGGGCGACCGCGTCCTCATGTCCTGCGTCAGCTCCTGCGGGCGCTGCCGCTTCTGCAAGGAAGGCCGCTACGGGCAGTGTCTCGGTGGCGGCGGCTGGATATTCGGTCATCTGATCGACGGGCTGCAGGCGGAGTACGCACGGGTGCCCTTTGCAGACAACTCTGTCTACAAGGTCCCCGAGCAGCTCAGCGACGAGCAGGTGCTGTTCCTCGCCGACATCCTTCCGACCTCCTTCGAGGTGGGCGTGCTGAACGGCATGGTGGCGCCGGGAGACGTCGTGGCGGTCGTCGGCGCCGGGCCGATCGGACTCGCCGGCATCCTCACGGCGAAGCTGTACACACCCGGGCGGATCGTTGCGATCGACCTGGCCGACAGCAGACTGGAGGCCGCTCGGCGCTTCGGCGCGGACACGACGATCAACAACTCGAGCGAGGATGCCGTCGCACGCGTGATGGAGCTGACCGATGGTCTCGGCGCGGACGTCGCGTTCGAGGCGGTGGGGGTTCCGGAGACGTTCGAGCTGGCCGCCGAGCTGATCCGCCCTGGCGGGCGCGTGGCGAACATAGGCGTTCACGGCCGCTCCGCCACGCTGCATCTGGAGAGGCTGTGGATCCGCGACGTCACGATCACGACGGGGCTGGTCGACACCTTCAGCATCGCCCAGCTCATGCGGCTGATCGCCAACGGTCGCCTCGATCCGTCCCTCTTCGCCACCCATCGCTTCCCGCTCGGAGACACGATGGCGGCCTACGACGTGTTCGCCGACGCGGCGAACACCGGCGCCCTGAAGGTCGTGCTCCAAGGTGCCAGCGTCAGCACGCCGCCTGTCGGGACAGAGCAGATGGCGGGAGTTGCGTGAGGCGCGCGCAGACGAGTGGCGAGCGGCTGCCGGCAGGTTGCGGTGAACCACGCACTCCCCATTGTCAAAGACGAACGAACTGGAGACAGACACGATGGCAACCGTCGAGCAACCCACCACCTTCGAGGCTCCCGGCCGTCCGGGCAGCCCAGTGGAGTGCAAAGCGCGCTACGAGAACTTCATCGGCGGCCACTGGGTGGCACCGATCGACGGCGAGTATCGCGAGAACCTGACCCCGGCCACCGGCCAGCCGATCTGCGAGGTCGCATACTCCGGTGCCCAGGACATTGAGCTCGCGCTCGACGCGGCCCACGCCGCAAAGGATGGCTGGGGCGAGGCCTCGACGACCGAGCGCTCCAAGGTCCTGAATGCGGTCGCCGACGCGATCGAGGAGAACCTCGAGATGCTCGCGGTCGCCGAGAGCTGGGAGAACGGGAAGCCGGTGCGCGAGACCCTAGCCGCGGACATCCCGCTTGCGGCCGACCACTTTCGCTACTTCGCCGACGTGATCCGTGGGGAGGAGGGCAGGATCTCGGAGATCGACAAGGACACCGTCGCCTACCACTTCTCCGAGCCGCTCGGGGTGGTCGGGCAGATCATCCCGTTCAACTTTCCGCTGCTGATGGCCGCCTGGAAGATCGCTCCCGCGCTGGCCGCCGGCAACTGCGCGGTCGTAAAGCCCGCCAGCCCGACGCCGTGGTCGATCCTCAAGCTGGCCGAGCTGATCGAGGACATCCTTCCGCCCGGCGTGCTGAACGTCGTCAACGGCCCGGGCGCGGAGACCGGCAAGGCGCTGGCCTCCAACAAGCGGATCGCGAAGATCGCCTTCACCGGCGAGACAGTGACCGGCCGACTGATCATGCAGTACGCGGCCCAGAACATCATCCCCTCTACAACCGAGCTTGGCGGCAAGTCGCCGAACGTCTTCTTCGAGGACGTGATGGCGGCCGACGACGCCTTCCTCGACAAGGCCGTCGAGGGCCTCGTGCTGTACGCGTTCAACAAGGGCGAGGTATGCACGTGCCCGTCACGGGCGCTCATCCAGGAGTCGATCTACGACGAGTTCATGGCTCGCTGCCTGGAGCGCATCGCCGCCATCCGCCAGGGTCATCCACTGGACCCGAGCACCCAGCTCGGACCGCAGGTCTCGACGGCTCAGCTGGAGAAGATCGAAAGCTACGTCCAGATCGGCCGCGAAGAGGGAGCCGAGCTACTGATCGGCGGCGAGCGCAACGTGCTCTCCGGCGAGCTGGCGGGCGGCTACTACCACGAACCGACCGTCTTCAAGGGCACGAACGACATGCGGATCTTCCAGGAGGAGATCTTCGGCCCCGTGCTCGCGGTGACGACGTTCAAGGACGAGGCCGAGGCTCTGCGCATCGCCAACGACACCATGTACGGGCTGGGCGCCGGCGTGTGGACTCGCGACGGGAGCCGCGCGTTCCGGATGGGCCGCGCGATCCAGGCCGGGAGGGTGTGGACCAACTGCTACCACCTCTACCCGGCTCACGCCGCCTTCGGCGGTTACAAGGTCTCGGGCGTCGGACGAGAGAATCACAAGATGATGCTCGACCACTACTCGCAGACGAAGTGCCTGCTCGTGAGCTACGACCAGGGCGCGATGGGCCTGTTCTGAGGCTCGGGACGGCATGAGGAAGGTGAGCGTGAAAGCGACGCCGGCCGCCGTCGAGATGGCCGAGCACCTGCGTGCCGAGCAGGGCCCGCTCGCCTTCTTCCAGTCCGGCGGCTGCTGCGACGGCAGCTCTCCGATCTGCTTGAAGGACGGGGAGCTGCCGCCGGGGCCAGACGATCTTCTGCTTGGCGAGATCGCGGGCGCGCCCTTCTACATGGACGCCGAGCAGTATGAGCGCTGGGGGCGGCCCTCGTTTCTGCTCGATGTGAGCCAAGGAGCGGCAGAGGGCTTCTCGCTGTCCTCGCCCGACCTGCATTTCGTCACTCGACCGGGGTCCGCGGGCGGCTGACGGTCGGTGCTTTGCCACAGCAGGCTGCGGCGTTTACACGGACGACCGGCCGCCCCCTGGAAGCTAGCTTGCAACCATGACTCCCCTGCATCTCGCACCGGCTCCGACGGACCCTGGGATCGAACCGTCCTCGCAGGCGCCCATCCGGGTGGTTCTCGCCGACGATCACGCCCTGATGCGCAGCACGCTGCGGTCGCTGCTGGACGGAGCGCACGGCGTGGAGGTGATCGCCGAGGTGGACGACCTGCCCTCGGCGGTGCGCCAGGTCCAGGGTCACCAGCCGAATGTGCTCGTACTGGACCTGGGCATGCCGGGGGGCTCGAGCATCGAGGCGATTCGCGAGCTGAGCAGGAGTGCCCCCGATACCGGGATCGTCGTCCTCACCATGGACGACAGCCCGAGCATCGCGCACGAGGCTCTCGCTGCCGGGGCGTTGGGATACGTCCTGAAGGAGTTCGCCGATGACGAACTGTCCCAGGCCGTTCGCGCGGTCGCCTGTGGCCGGGAATACTGCAGCCCCCGCATAGCGGCCGGAGTGGAGACGGCACGTAAGGTGCTCGACCGCGATGCGCTGACCGTGCGCGAGACGGAGATCCTGCGGTTGATCGCCCTCGGGCACACCAGCGTCGAAATCGCGGCGCAGCTGCACATCTCGCCGCGCACGGTGGAGTCCCACCGGGCGCGCATTCACAACAAGCTCGGCCTCGCCACGCGCGCTGAACTCGTGCACTACGCGCTAGGACGCGGCCTGCTCAGCGTCTGAGGACTCGAGCCGGCCGGCATGGTCGCGCTTCGGCAGGCAGGCTCTCAGCAGAGTGCCGTGGTCGCCGGACTCGACGTTCAGGGTGCCGCCGGCCAGGCTGACCCGCTCGTGCATGCCGGCCACCCCGAACCCTGGGCTGACGGCGGTCGGATCAAAGCCGCGACCATCGTCCTGGACTTCGATCAGCACTTCGCCGTCGGACTCGGCCAGCCTCACCAGCACCCTGCTCGCCCCGGCGTGCTTGGCGACGTTCGTGAGCGCCTCCTGCACCAGCCGGTAGACGGTGCTCTCGAGGTCCGCATCCAGACGCGCCTGTCCCTGAGCAGGGACAGGTAACGTGATCTCGCGCTCGATCTGGAAATCGTCCTGGTCGCGGTGGCGGTCGAGCAGCGCTTCGATAGCCGTGCGCAGCCCCAGCTCATCGAGCGCGGCCGGCCGCAACTCCGTGATGATCGCCCGCAGGTTGCCGATCTCGCGCTCGATGTGCTCGACGGCCTCGCGCATCGCCTGCTGGCTGCGCTCTGGGTCGGACCGTCGCAGTGCCGAGGACAGCAGCACGCGCAGGCCACCAAGACCCTGCAGCGTCTCGTCGTGCAGCTCGCGCGCCCAGCGACCTCGCTCGGCCTCGGCGGCCGCCAGGGAGCTGCGCAGGCGGTCGGACTGGACTCTCTGGGCCAGCGCAACAGCGGTCGCGGCGCTTGCGGCGAAGGTGCGCAGCATCTGCTCGTCGTCGTCGGTGAACGCGTCACCCTCCTCACCCCGGTCGAACGCCGCCAGCACCCCCATGGCGTTGCCGCGATAGAGCATCGGCACGAGCAGCGCCGTCCGCGGGTCCGTCACGCCGAACGCGCGGGGATCGATGCGCAGGCGAGAGGCGACGTCGCTGATCCGTTCGGGACGGCGGCGCTCGAGCACCTGGCCGGAGGTCGACTCGCTGATCGACAGGCGCACGCCGGTGAGCACCTCGAGGTGGCCGGCGCCGGTGTGCACGACCAGCTCCTCACCGTCCCGCAGCATGATCACGAGGCTCCTCGCGTTGACGAGAGTGCGGCCGCGCTTGACGATCAGCTCGAGAACATGCTCGAGCGCTATCTCGCCGCCGATGGCGACCGCCACGTCGCGGGTGGCCTCAAGACCCCTGAACGCTTTCTCGAGCTCCTTGCGGCGGCGCTCGCTGCTCTCGTAGAGCCGTGCGTTCTCGATCGCGATCGACGCCCAGTCGGCAAGAATCACCGCGGCCTCCTCGTCCGCCTCGGTGAACTCCCCGTCGGCCTTCTCGGTCAGGTAGAGGTTGCCCCACACCCGTCCGCGGATCACGACCGGCACGCCGAGGAAGCTGTGCATCTCCGGGTGCCCGGCGGGGAACCCGTAGCTGTTGGGATGCTGGCCGACGTCGCGAAGACGCAGCGGCTCCGGGTGCTCGATCAGCACTCCCAGCACCCCCCTGCCGCGCGGCAGGTCCCCGATCGCCCGGCGGGTCTCCTCGTCGACGCCCGATGTCAAGAACTCGTCCAACCCGCTGTGGCGCTCGTTCAGTATCCCCAGGGCGGCATAGCGCGCGCCGGTGATCTCGCGCGCGGTCTCGAGCACCCGGTCCAGCACGGTGTGGTGGTCGAGCTCCCGCGTCAGGAAGCGACCGACGTCAAGCAGACGACGGATCCAGGGCTCTTCTGTGGACTCCGCCATTTTCAAGGAGCTTAGCCCTCATAGTGGTTTGCCGCGAGCGCATTGCGGGTTTCCCACGACGGCTGACCGCTCTGCCCCGCATATGGTCGGGAGAAGCCACTGCCATCCGTCCAGAGGTACTCGCCGAGTCCAGTTCTCCTTCGGCAGGCGGCTTGGGAGTGAAGCCTCATGAACAGCATACCGAGGTGTCGCCACTGCAACGATGTGATCGGCGTGTACGAGCCGATGATCGTCGTCAGCGACGGCCGGCCGCGATGCACCTCGAGGGCCGACGAGCAGCAGATCACGGGTCACGACGAGTGCTATCACGACCGCTGCTACGCGCAAGCCCACGGCCAGGACTCGGCTCGCGACTAGCCCCCTCGGCTGCGTAGTTTTCCGGCCCTGGATGGCGGCTTTCCTCGGCTGGCGGTGGCCTGCCGGAGGCGTAGCGTCATTGCCATGACTACTCAAGCGTCCCACGGGGAGAAGTTGCGCGTTGTCGTCGCCGGCGGAGGAGTCGCCGCCCTGGAGACGGTGCTCGCCCTCGCACAGCTCGCGCCCGATCACACCGATGTCCACATGATCGCGCCCAACGCCGAGTTCCTCTACCGGCCGATGACCGTGCGGGAGCCCTTTTCGTACTCCGCGGCGAGCCGTTACACCCTCGCACGGATCCTGGGCGAGGCCGGCGCGGAGCTGCTGACCGGCGAGTTGGGTCGGGTGGACCCCGGCGAGCAGACGGTACACACCAAGGCTGGTAAGTCGATCGAGTACGACGCCCTGATGCTCGCGCTCGGAGCGAGGGCCGTTCCCCGCTACAAGCACGCTCTGACGATCGACGACCGCCATCTCGAGGAGACGATGCACGGGTTGATCCAGGACGTCGAGGGAGGCTACGTCCGCAGCCTCGCCTTCGTGTCGCCCGGACGCATGGCGTGGCCGCTGCCGCTGTACGAGCTGGCGCTGATGACCGCAGGGCGCGCCTACGACATGGGGGAGGAGCTTTCGATCACGATCGTCACACCCGAGGACGCGCCCCTGGCGATCTTCGGCTCCGCGGCCAGCGCTGCGGTCGGCGACCGCCTCGAGCGGGCGAAGATCGAGACGATCACCTCGGCCTACGCCGAGGTCCCGACCAGCGGTCTGGTCGTGATCAACCCAGGCGACCGTCAACTCGAGGTCGATCGCGTGATCGCGCTGCCCGAGCTCTATGGCCCGTCGCTGAGGGGCATTCCGCTGGGAGACCACGGCTTCATTCGAACCAACCGGTACGGCCAGGTTCCCGACGCGGGACCGATCTTCGCGGCGGGTGACGCTACGGAGTTCGCGGTCAAGCACGGCGGGATCGCATCCCAGCAGGCAGACGCCGCCGCAGAATCCATCGCGGCGCTGGCCGGCGCGCGCGTCACGCCCCAGCCGTTCCACCCCGTGATTCGCGGGATGCTCCTAACCGACGAGAAGCCTCTCTATCTCACGGCGCGGATCACCGGCGGACAGGGATTCAGCTCCGAGGTGACAGACGCGCCGGCGTGGTCGCCCTCGGCGAAGATCGCCGCGAGGTACCTGGCTCCAGCTCTCGAGAGCTACGACCGAGAGGCGGCCTCGACGCGATGACCGAGGCGCTCGGCACGGACGACGGGCAGTCCAACGGATACGCGGCTCGCGGCATCGACAAAGGTCTGCAACCCGGCGCGGTCGCACGCGCCGGCGCCGGGACCGATCTGGCCTCAGGGGAGACACGGCCCTGTCTGATCCTTGGCTACGACGGGACGGACAGCGCGCTCCGGGCCGCCGCCTGGGCGGCGGAGGAGCTGCTGCCAAACGGCAAGCTCGTCGTCGTCCATGCCGCTCGGTCCCCACACGTTTCGGCGCGCCCGCCGGTGACGCCGCATGAGCGCCACCGACTTGGTTGCGCTGCTCGACGAGCTGCTGCTCGAGGGAACGAGCTCTCTCATCGACGTCGACCTTGAAATCGAGATATCCGGCGAGGATCCTGTCACGGCTTTGACCGATGCCGCGCGGCGGCACGGCGCTCGCGCCATCGTCGTCGGACATCGGGGGCGATCGCAGCTGCACCGAGCCCTTGGCACCGTTGCGAGGAAGCTCCTCGATGTGTCGCCGGCGCCGGTTGTCGTCGTCCCGCTCGCGTAGGTTTGTCGCATCGGACGGGGCCTAAGCGCGGCAACCGTGGCGCCGGCCCTCGAGAGTCCGCCCGCCCGCACGCCTGCGGAAAAACACGTAGTGACGCGGCGGGAGCGCGCGGATGGCGTGCCTCACCGGCTCTGGTTGATTGGTGCGTGATGAGCTATCTCGTCTTGGCTGCCGTCGTGTTCAGCGTGAACCTGCTGCCAGCCTTTGGTCCGCCCACCTGGGCCGTTCTCGTGTATTTTCGGCTCCAATCGAGCCTCCCGGCCGTTCCGCTCGTGCTCATCGGGGCGCTCGCGGCGGCAAGCGGCCGGCTCGTGCTCGCCTCCGCCAGCCGCCGCTTTCGCAACCGCCTGTCAAAGCAGCGCCTCGAGCATCTCGAGGCTGCGCGAGACGCCCTCGCCGGAGGCCGAAAGCGCGCCGTAGCAGGGCTTGGGCTGTTCGCCCTATCGCCCGTCCCATCGGCGCAGCTGTTCGTCGCCGCCGGCCTCGTCGCGGCGCCGCTCCTGCCACTTACGGTCGCGTTCTTCAGCGGACGACTGGTCAGCTACTCGATCTACGTCGGTGCCGCGTCCGCCGCCAAGCACAGCCTCGGATCGATCCTGCTCGATTCATTCACCTCGCCCGCCGGCATCGCCCTGCAGGTCCTGATGCTCGTCGGCCTGGTGGCTCTGCTGCGGGCCGACTGGGGGCGCATCCTCACTCGCGGACGGCGAGCCGGCCACATCAGCCGGCGGGGACGGCGAGCCAGATCCGCGGCCGCATCTTCTGCGTCCGCGAAGGAGGCCGGCCGATGACCGCCGACACCGCCGCGCCGAGACCAGTGCTCCTGTGCTTTGACGGGTCGCACGACGCCGTCAGGGCGATCGCGGTCGCCGCCGAGCTGCTCGGCTCGCGTGCCGCCACCGTGATAACCGCATGGGAGCCTGTCGCCAGCTGGGCGCCCTATGACCCGGCTACCGCCCTCACCGCAGGCGTCTCGCGGCTGGCCGCGAAGGAGCTTGGCCTCGACGAGACCGCCAGAGACCTCGCCCGCTCCACCATGGAGCGAGGCGTCGAGCTGGCACGCCAAGCCGGCTTCGATGCGATCGGGGAGGTCAGGAAGGGCAAGCCCTGGCACGCCATCTGTGACTGCGCGAACGAGATCGACGCGGCGCTGATCGTCCTCGGTGCGCGCGGCCTCTCGCGAGTGCAGTCGGCCCTTCTGGGGAGCGTCTCGGCCACGGTCCTCGTGCATGCCAAGCGGGCCGTGCTCGTGATCCCGGCTGACGCAAGCTCGCCAAGGAAAGGCTGAGGGGATGATGTCCCGCCGAAGCTGTCTTGCGTTCGCGGCGCTTGGTGCTCTCTACCAGGCGGCCCTGCGACGGCGGATCCTCACATGGGGGGCAATCGATGCGGAGGCGGCTTCCCGCCTGCCTGGAGATGAGTTGCTCGAGGGGGCTGACGGCGTCTCCACCCGGGCGATCGCGATCGACGCGCCGGCCACTGCCGTCTGGCCGTGGCTCGCGCAGCTTGGGCCCTCCCCCCGCGGCGGCGCCTACACGTACGACTGGATCGAGAATCTGCTCGGTCTCAACATGCGCAGCGTCGACCGGGTGCTCCCGGACTTCCAGCACCCCGAGGTGGGCGAGACGTTCGGCGTCGGCGCGAACCGGATGCGACTCGAGCGAGTCGAGCCCGAGCGTGCGATCGTGTGGCGCTCGGAGGACGGCAACTGGGTGTGGGCGTTCGTGATCGAGCGGAACGAGGGCGGCACGCGGCTGATCAGCCGAAACCGCTTCCGCCTGCCGACGCTTGCCGCGCGCATTGGCATGCTGCCGATGGAGGCGGCCTCCCTCGTCATGGAGCGCAGGATGCTGCTTGGCATAAAGCAGCGCGCCGAGGCGCTCGCGTGCGCGACGCGGGATCGATCTCGCGAGCGCACGATCCTCGCCTAGGTCTACCGGCGCGCCCGCGGGGGCGCAAGCGATTCGGGAAGACGTGAGGGGCGTGGCTACCGCAGCGAGGAGATCCCCATCATCTGGGCAACGTCGTCCATTTCAGCCAGCGCGGCCTCGCTGGGCATTTCAAAGACGAACCCTGCCTCGGCTGCCAGCTCCTCCCGCGTCGGGCTCTTGTCCTCGACTATGCAGCGGCGGAGCAGCGCCAGCGCGGCTCCCGTGGAGGCTTCCAGTCGCGCAATGTGCCCCAGCACGTCAACCTGCGGCTCCCCGTCCCTCATCAGCGGCACCGGCCCGGTTGGTCGCTCCATCTGCACAACGGCCCTCGCCGGCTGGCGGATCGGCTGACGATGTTGAGTGTCAATGCTCGCGTTCACGTGTCGCTCCCCGTTTCGGTTGCAACCTTCATGTTCCCGTGCCGTCGGCCCTCCGCTGGACGGCACCGGCTTGCTCCCACTCGGCCCGGTTCGACGTGCCGACGTCTCGATGGTGTCCGGGTCTCGACAACTGCTAGCACTGCGCCGGCATGCGGTCAAGCACGTTTTTGCCGCACATAGCGGATTCCGGCCAGATGTTCTAGGCGCCTCGACCGCATTCGGGCGCCTTTGACTTCGGAGCTCCCGGGGAGGGGCCGCGCTGCGAGCCAATCGGCTGGAGCGGCCGCGGTACGCTGATGTCGTGCGCGTTGCGATCGCCGGAGGTCATGGGAAGATCGCGATTCGGCTGACGAAGCGGTTGGTCGCTCGGGGTGTAACCGTCCTCAGCCTGATTCGCAATCCGAACCAGGTCGACGACATACGCGCCCTCGGCGCCCATCCCGTCGTGTGTGACCTCGAGCGGGCCTCGGCGCCGGAGATCGCCACGGCCATCACCGGCACCGCTGCGGCGGTCTTCGCCGCAGGTTCGGGGGCCGGCAGCGGCGTCGAGCGCAAGCTGACGATGGACAGGGACGGGGCGATCAAGCTGCTCGCGGCCTCGGCGTCGGCCGACGTGCCCCGCTTCCTGATCATCAGCGCCGTGGGCGCCGAGAATCCCCCGCCCGGGGACGACGTCTTCAGCGTTTATCTGAGCGCCAAGGCGGAAGCCGACGCGGCCGCGCAGGCCAGCGATCGCGATTGGACGATCGTCAGGCCCGGCCGCCTCACGGACGACCCGGGTCGTGGCCTGGTGCGAATCGACACCGAGCCGTTCCATGGGGCGATCCCCCGCGACGACGTCGCGGCCGTGCTCGACGCGCTGCTGCAGACGGAACGGGCGACGCGGCTGATCCTCTATGTCAACGGCGGCGAGCTTCCCGTCCAGGAGGCTCTCGAGGCGTGCCTCAGTCGGGCGTCTCGCGGGGCGTGATGAGCGCGCGTGCCGGGTGCGCGCGGCCGACATCGGCTCTCTCCTCGGTCATCGCGCCATAAGCTCGCGGATGTGCGTGGCGAGCGCCGCGGGCTGGTCCACCGGGACCAGGGTGAACGAGTCGGCTATCTCGACGAGCCGTCCCTGCGGCAGCAGCTCGGCGAGCCGGCGGCCGTGCTCTCGCGGCATCAGGCGGTCTTCGCCGGCCCACGCGACCAACGCGGGACGGTCGAAGTTGCGCAGGGACGCGGCGGCGGCGAGCAGATCGCGGCGGCCGTGGGCCGAGCTCAACACGTACTTCCTCAGGTCACGCAGGACCTCCCGTTGCTCGAGGACGGGCCCGAACCAGCGATCCATCACATCGCGCGGAACCGGCCGCTTGCTCAGCGGACCGTAGGTGAACGGCAGCCTGCGGAGAGCATCGAAGCGGAACGGCATGAGCGCCGCTCTGAGGCCGCCGGGGACCCGCGCGATGTAGGGGAGCATTCGCGCCGTGCCCTTGGGAGGCACGTTGTCGAAGGCCTCGCACGAGCACAGCACGAGCCGGGCGATCCGGTCGTCGTGAGCGCCCCCGATCAAGAGTTGCGCGCCGCCCCAGTCGTTCATTGCGAGCGTCGTCTCGTGCAGGTCCAGGCGCTCGATGAACTGGCCCACGATCTCGGCGATCCCACGCATGGAGAGGTCCGCCTCGGGACGCATCGGGTGGCGATGGGCTCCCAGCGGCAGGGTGGGCAGCACGCAGCGGTAGTCCCTGCGCAGGTCCTCCACCACGTGACGCCACAGCGAGCCGTCCATGATGAGCCCGTGCAGCAGCACGATGACCGGCCCCTCGCCGCCGGAGTCCTCGTAGTCGATGGTCCCTGCCGAGAGCTCCACCTGGGGCATGGCGCACACCTCCGGATCGGACATTTGATAGATCGCTCTAGCCAGGCGGAGCGTATCATTCGCCGCCGGGCGCGAGCGGCAAGCAGGAGGTCGAGATGGCAGGCACCAAGGATCGGATCATGGACTCAAGCGCGGAGCTGTTCCGTCGCCAGGGGTACACGGGCACCGGCGTCAAGCAGATCGTCGCGAGCGCCAAGGCCCCCTTCGGCTCGCTCTACCACTTCTTCCCCGGCGGGAAGGAGCAGCTGGGCGCGGAGGTCATCCGCCGCTCCGGAGGGCTCTACATCGAGCTGTTCGCAAGCATCGCCCTCGAGGCGCCCGACGTGGTCACGGCCGTGCGGGATTTCTTCAACGGCGCGGCGGAGACGCTCCGCGAAACCGACTACGAGGACGCTTGCCCGATCGCCACCGTCGCGCTCGAGGTGGCCAGCACCAACGAGCCGTTGCGCCAGGCAACCGCCGATGTCTTCGACAGCTGGATCGCCGCGGCGAGCGAATACTTCGCCGCCGCCGGGATCCGCCGCGAGCAGGCGCGAGCGCTGGCGTTCTCGATGCTCTGCCTGCTCGAGGGGGCGTTCGTTTTCAGTCGGGCGATGCGCAGCACCGAGCCTCTGCAGGCCGCGGGGGAGAGCGCCGTCGCCGCCGTCCGCGCGGCGCTGCCACAGGGCGCTCAGGGCGCGATCGAGCCGTAACATGCCCCTTGCCATCGGTGGCCGCGCGTCCTATTGACGAGCGTGCAGGAGACGCCTGTGTCTACTCGCAGCCGGTGCCGGGCCTCACAGCCCCGCCGGCGAGCAGATGGAAGCCGCCCCCATGCACATCAGACGCCCACGGCCCAAGCGCGGTGAGGCACCCCTCGGCAGGGTCGCCGCCCTCGCGTCGGTCGCCGTCCTCGCCCTCGCCGGCTGCGGCTCGAGCAGCCAGACCGGCTCCAGCACGCACGTGGCGGGGGCCACCACCGCTTCGACGGTGGCGGACGAACTGCAGCAGCAGTTCAGGAACGTGGTGAGGACGGTGTCGCCCGAGGTGGTGCAGATCCAGACGAACTCGGGCCTCGGCTCGGGGGTGGTCTTCGACGGCAACGGCGACATCGTCACGAACGCCCACGTGGTCACGGGAGCGCAGACGCTCTCGGTCACGCTGGTCAACGGGAACCGCCATCCCGCGAGCATCGTCGGGATCTACCCCCAGAACGACATCGCCGTGATCCGCGTGAGTGGCACGAAGCCGCGTCCCGCCACGTTCGCGGATTCCTCCAAGGTCCAGGTGGGTGACATCGCGCTCGCGATCGGCAACCCGCTGGGCCTGCGCTCGAGCGTGACCCAGGGCATCGTCTCCTCGGCCGGCCGAACCGTATCCGAGGGCAACGGCGTGACCCTGCCGTCCGTCATCCAGACCAGTGCGGACATCAATCCCGGAAACTCCGGCGGGGCCCTTGTCAACCTCGAAGGCGCGGTCATCGGGATCCCGACCCTCGCCGCCATCGACCCCGAGTTCGGCGAAACGCCGGCTCCTGGAATCGGGTTTGCGATACCGAGCAACACCGCCAAGAACTTCGCGAGCAAGCTGATCGCCTCGGGTGCGGTGGCGCCCTCGGGTCGGGCATTCCTCGGGGTCCTCGTCACGACGATCGTCCTCGGCGGGGTCCTCGTCAGGAGCGTCGAGGCCGGCGGCCCAGCCGCCAAGGCCGGGATCCACCCCGGCGAGGTGATCATCTCCGTCGCCGGCCAGGCGACGCCAACCGCCGACGTACTGTCCTCCGTGCTGGCGACGCTCCGCCCGGGCCAGACGGTCCCGGTTCAGGTCCTCAGCCCGACGGGGCAGACCTCGACCCTGCAGGTCACCCTCGGCAGCCAGCCGGGCCACTGACCCGCCCCCACGACCGGTCCCGGACCTCGGCGTCCGGCGTGAGAGGCCACCCTCCGGCGACGCCTGGAAGACCCGCGGGAAGGACGCGCCGTGCACGGCGTCTTGGCAGGAAAGGGCACTCTTCACCACGGCATCAAGGGAGCGATCATGCGCAAGTCATTCGAGTCCGCGCCGGTAGGGGCGATCAGCCGGCGGTCCTTACTGGCTACAGGGCTCGCCGTTGGAGCCGGGGCTGGCCTCGGACCGCTCGGCCGGGCGGCAGCCGCCTTCGGCGACACGAGCAGCGAGGCCCTCACCTCGGGAGACGCCGCGATCCTCAGGTTCCTCTCGGCGGCCGAGATACTCGAGACGGATCTGTGGCAGCAGTACAACGAGCTCGGCGGCATCCAGGACAGCGAGGTTCCGGGAGGCAGCGGGAGTCCCCGCTACGTGGCCGCGCTGCGGAAGCTCGATCTGGACATGCCGCAGTACATCCACGACAACACCGAGGACGAGTTCACCCACTTCACCTTCATCAACGCCTACTTGGAATCCAGGGGCGGGGAAGCCGTCAACCTCGATCGATTCCGCACTTTGCCGAGCAGCAAGGCCACCGGGGCGCAGCAGATCGGACGGCTCACCAACCTGATGGAACTCACCGTCGACACGACCTGGTGGACCCGTTACCGCAGTCGAACCGGGAACCCCGACTTCGGTGACAAGTTCCCGCCTGCGGTACCGGGCCTGAGCGAAGGGAGGTTTCCGGCGATTCCGCGAAGCGACAAGGACCTCAAACCAAGAGAACACATCCAGGCGATCGCGAACACAGCCGGCTTCCACTTCGGGACCATCGAGCAGGGCGGTACGAGCCTGTATCCCTCGCTCGCCCAGCGCGTTAGCGACCCCGAGGTGTTGCGGGTGCTGCTCAGCATCGGACCCACCGAGGCGATGCACTTCCAGACCTGGCACGACAAGGCGGGAAACGCCCCGGAAGTGACCGATCCCACCAACGGGCTGGCGTTTCCCAGCCTGAACGCGCCTCCGTTCGGCGGCGAGGACTTCCAGACGAACCTGATCATGCCCGAGCCGACCATCTTCCTGAAGCGGAGGTTCCCCGCCTGCTCCATCATCCGCCCCACGAAGACCGACGGGGCCGCGATGGGCGCGGTCAAGGCGCTGACCGCCGACGGACTCTTCATCGGCCACTCGAAGGAATTCTTCGACGCCCTCAAGGAACTGGCCACCGCGGCAGACGCCGCGACGCCGCAGGCATAAGCGGGGGTCGCGCACCGGCTCGCCGCTCGGACTGGAGGCCGGGGCGCGCCCCGTTTTAGGCGATCTTTCGACGCGGCTCAGCCCTGCGTTAGCTCATGCCGCTGCACTGTAGTGCCCCATTTCCCCCAGCAAAGGAACCAATGTGAAGTCAGTATCAGCCAGGAAGCTGGCCGTCGCCGCGACCGGTCTTGTGTTGGTCGGCGGTGTTGCCAGTGCCGTGGCCGCGACCCAGGAGACGGCCGGTTCGAGCCGTCAGGCTTACGTGGCCGACGTGGCAAAGCGCCTGAACGTCTCCTCGACTGCCCTCACATCCGCGATGAAGGCGGCGGAGTACGACCAGATCGGCGTGGCCGTGGCCGCCGGGCGCCTGACCCAAGCTCAGGCAGATACGTTGAAGCAGCGCGTCCAGCGCGGCGAGCTTCCATCCCTGGGCCGCAGGCTCGGCCGGGGTGCCTTCGGGCCCGGGCACGTGGCGGCGCAATACCTGGGCATCAGCCAGGCCACTCTGCGCGGCGAGCTGCAGTCGGGCAAGTCCCTGGCTCAGGTCGCGTCCGCCACACCGGGGAAGTCCGTCGAAGGCCTGAAGGCGGCGATCATGGCGGCGGCGAAGGCACGGCTCGATCACGCGGTGTCCAGTGGTAGGACCACCACCCAACGAGAGCAGCAGCGTCTTGACCGACTCGCCAGCCACATCGATGCGCGGCTCCAGCGCACCGAGGTGGGCCGCGGCGGCGGATCGTCGATGCGTTGACGCGTTGACGAGGACCGGGGGGAGAGTCGGGCGAACGGCGTGCCCGGCGAGCTTGGGTTGACGGCGGGCCGCCGAGCCCATTAGCTTTGCGCGACAGCGCCCGGGAGCATGGGGAGGCAGGTTCAGGGGCATGCGGGCGGAAGCCATTCACGAGAGGGAGAGGGATGAGGAACTGGCGCCGAATCATCGGTTTCGTAGCACTGTGCGTGGGCGTGCTTGCGCCCGCGGCAGTGGCGGCCGCACAGCCGCCGTACGTCGCGCTTGGAGATTCGTACTCCTCCGGGGTTGGGACCCGCGTGTACTACAACGACGGAACGAGCTGCAACCGCAGCCCGGAAGCGTTCGCTCCAAAGATCGCGGCCGCCCGCGGCTACTCGTTGAGCTTCCAGGCGTGCAGCGGCGCGAAGACGAGCGACGTCAACAACAACCAGCTGGGAACGCTCAATAGTGCGACCAATCTGGTGACGATCACGATCGGTGGCAACGACGCCGGGTTCAGCAACGTGATCCTCAACTGCGCCCTGTACTACTTCACCTGCCAGAGCTCGATCAACGAAGCGAACAGCTTCATCCAGAACAAGCTTCCCGCTCTGCTCGACACCACATACAACAACATCCGCTCACGGGCAACGGTCGCGCACGCGGTGGTGCTCGGCTATCCGCATCTGTTCACCTCCGAAGGGAAGACCTGCAACTTCAACACGCTCACCTCCGGCCATGAGAAGGAACTCAACCACACGGCCGACCTGCTCGACGGGGTGATCTCGGCGCGCGCCGCCGCGCACAAATTCACGTTCGTGGATCCGCGCAACGCGTTCCTGCCGCACGAGGTCTGCTCGTCCTCGGAGTGGCTCAATGGCCAGTCGAACCCGCTCTCGGAGTCCTACCACCCGAACATCTCCGGGTACGCCGACTTCACGTCGCAGATCGAGGGCGTTCTGCCCTAGACGGCGCGTCACCCGCGCGTGCGCCTCGGCCGCGCGCGGGTGACCAGCCCATCGTCCCCCGGGGCGTCCCGCAACGGCGGCTTCCGGAGCCGCACCAGGGGCGGACCGTCGCGCCGATGATTTCCCCCGCAGGCTCGGTCTTGACCTTGAGGCTCAGTTGATCAAGGAGGAGAACCGATGACCAGCACCACACCGGACCGCGGGCGTGTGCCCGTCCACCACGCCCGGCACGAGGGGTGACGG
>CAAGKR010028836.1_pt1 | contig 23593 bp, 24 predicted proteins | sample 2556971 | NCBI WGS metagenome assembly CAAGKR01 (sample SAMEA5207829, study PRJEB30636) | soil metagenome | biome: forest; feature: boreal; material: soil | place: USA | collected 2011-09 | depth 1 m | reverse complement strand
GGGATATGCACGCCTGGGTTGTATTCGATTCGAGCCAGGTTCCCGACTCCGGTGGAACACTCCTTATGGACGCTGCGAATAGGGCCGAAGTGGAGGCGATTGCTCTTCAGGATCCGGCTGTTCGGGAAAAAGTGTTCGAGTTCGAAGTGTTGGGCGATTGACCTGGGAGCGATATTGCCCTGCGGTGGCGTCTTTAGCCATAGGATACCCGCCGAATCTTTGACGCTGCCTCCGAGTGTCCTCGAGGAGCTTGAATTCCTAGACCAGGGTCAGAAAGAGTGTTTCGAAAGGGTCGGAACAAAAACAGTCCTCGTTGATCCCACTTGGCGCATGAATCTGATCCTGCGCAGAGAGCTGCCCGAGCCATTGTGGCGATGGCTAAAAAAATTAACCGCTCGCGTGGTAAAACACGCAGGTGGCCTCTACGCGGGCGACCGCCGAAAGATGATCGGCTTATGCTCAGCGCGATATTCTACGTTCTGCGAACGGGCATCCCGTGGCGCGACCTGCCAGAGCAATTTGGTCCGTGGAGCTCAGTCTACTCGCGGTTTCGTCGCTGGTGCGCTGTGGGTTTCTTCGCCCGGATGCTAGCGCTGGTCGCAACGAGAGCCACAGGTCAACTGCGGCATATCGATTGCTCGCACATCAAAATGCATCAGGACGGTGCGAATCCATGCGGCGGCCACGCTGCCCAGGCGATCGGTCGCACTAAGGGTGGAATCAACACCAAGCTTGCGGCAATCGTTGAGGGAGGTGATCGAGCGGTCGCGCTCTGCCTGGCCGAGGGCCAACGTCACGATCTTTATGCTGTCGAGCCGCTCCTGCCCTGCCTGCGCAACCGTCGCGCCGTTGCAGACAAAGGCTTCGACGCCGATACGTTTCGGGCGCGCCTGTGCAGACAGCGTACGCGAATCTGTATTCCCGCGAAGCGCTCGCGCCTTTGGCCAGTGGCCTTTCACCGCGGCTATTACCGTCGGCGCCACCTGGTCGAAAACTTCTTCTGCCGAATCAAGCGTAACCGGCGCCTAAGCACCCGATACGAGAAACTCGCGATCACATTTCTCGCCTTCGTTCAGCTCGCGGCAGTCGTCGATTGGCTAGTCCATTGATTTTGCATACAAGCCCTAGCTGATCTAGCTTACCGGGACACGTCGAACCAGAACGGGGCGAAGGTCTCGGTCCCGCCGAGGTTCACCTGGCTCCAGATGACATAGCGGCCCGGCGCCGGAATCGTCACGCGAAAGGTGAAGGACGGGCGCACGGGATCGGGAAGATGCGACAGGTCCGCCTGGTCCGGATGGATGTGCGCGAACCCGCTTCGCCCAAGGTCGAAGGCCACGAGGTGCGCATAGGCGTTCATGACCGGCAGGAGCGGCACTGCTGCGCCGTCCGCCCTCGCGACCGAGAGCGTGAGCGTCGCGGGCACGCCGGCGCGGATAGGAAGCGATGCGGGAGAAAGAGCGAAGGCGTAGCCGCCCTCGCTCGCCGTCCAGGAGAGCGGCTGGCTCCCGGCGGCGGCGGGATTCGGGGCGCCGACGACCGTGATCTCCGCCTCCGAGTAGAGCCCGCGGTTTGTCGCGACCGGCGTGAAGTCGGCGAATATCCTGTAGGCGCCCCCGAACCTCGGCCGGAACCGGAAGAGCCATTCGCCGGGCTTCTTCCCCGGGACCGGGTGCACGTGCTGGTAGTCGTCCAGCGACGGGTCGACTATGAGAAGGTGTATCCGCTTCGTCTGGACGACCTGCAGGTCCTCGGGCGCGATCGGCTTGCCGCTGAAGGTCGTCAGCGTGAGCGTCGCGCGGACCTCGTCTCCGGCCTGCGCCGGGACGGGCGAAGCCACCGAGAGGGTCACGGGCGACTTCACGGCGACCACGGGAAGGAACTGAGGATTGGCCGGGTCGCAGAACTCGATCACATTGCCGCCCTGCACACGGAAATCCATGTGGCTCAGGTTGGTCCCGGTCGGCAGCAGCCGGACGATCACGAAGAGCGCGCCCGCGGCCGCGGTGATCCACGCAATGCGCCGCCACTGGGCGGAAGTGAGGCCCCGGGCCTGGACGCGGGCCGTCATCGGCGCATCCGCCCCACGAACTCCTTCGGCTGCCACTCGCTGCCGTCCGCCCTCCAGGCGACGCGGCCCTTCTCGTCGATGAGGAGCGTCGCCAGCGTGTGGTCCAGGATGTCGCCCTTGAATTCCGCGATGACGCCGAACTGCGTCAGCAGGTCGCGAACCGCGGCCTCGGGCCCGGTGAGAAAGGAGAAGTTGGACGTGTCTATGCCGCGGTCATCCGCGTACTCGCGCAGGACGCCAGGCGTGTCGTGCTTCGGGTCGAGCGTGATCGACACGAAGTCTATGTTCGAGATCCCGGACTCCCTCGCGAGCTTCTGCGTCGCCATCATCTTCGTCGTTGAGAGCGGGCACATGTTCGCGACCGGGCACCGCGAGTAGATGAAGTTGAGCATGACCTGCCTCCCCCGGAAGCGGGCGCTGCTCACGACGCGGCCGTTCTGGTCGTAGAGCGCGAAGTCCGGGACCGTGTCGCCGACCTCGCGGTAGGCCTGGCTGCCCTTCTCGAGCGTGTCCTGCCGGAGCATGCGCGCCGCGGCGTCAATCGTGTCGAGGGCCACCTTGTCGTCCGGCCAGATGTTCTCAAGGCCGACCGTGCCGGCGGCGCTGACGACGAGCTCTGCGCGGATCCGCTCGCCGGGGGAGGCGCTGGCCGCGTCGCCCGCCGAGACCGGGAACTCCATGGTCATCGAGGGCATGTAGCCGGCAATGTCATTGTGGCGGACGACCAGGATCCTTTTGGCCCGGTCCGCGCTCAGGACCTCGCCCGTCACGGGGAAGCGCCGCTCGCCGTTCGCCGCGGGGGGGGCCGTAGCGCCGGCGAGCGCGGGGGCCCTGCCGCAGCCCCAACACGCGAGGAGCGCGCAGGTTGCCGCATATGCGGCAAAGTGGCGGACGGCATTAGCTCTCACGCTACCACCAATCCCCCGGAGGAAAAAATTGTCAAAGCGTTTGCTGCAGGCAGGATGGTCCCTTCTTGGGACCATTCCCAAGGCTCATGGCCCACACAACCGACCTCCCGCGCACCGCCGGCTACAAACCGGGGTTGGCCGCGTTTTCCGCGGTGGCCGCGGCCTGGGTCTTTGTCCTCGTGGCGCTCGGCGCCTTCACGACGAGCATCGGGGCCGGGATGGCCTTCCCGGACTGGCCCCTCTCGAACGGGTCGCTGAACCCGACCGGATGGCTGAGCAACATCGCGATGTTCGCGGAGCACTCGCACCGGCTGAGCGCGGGGCTCATGACGATCCTCACGGGGATCCTCGCCTTCTGGGTCTGGCGGACGGAGTCGCGGGGATGGCTCCGGCGCCTCTCCTACTTCGCGGCCATTCTCGTCGTTGCGCAGGCGGTGGTCGGCGGCCTGCGCGTCATGCTTGAACCCGTCCAGGTGGCGGCGGTCGACACGAGCCTGGGCAGGCTCTTCGCGATGCTCCACGCCTGCCTCGCGCAGGCGTTCGCCTGCACGCTGATCGCCATCGCGGTCTCCTGCTCGAGGGCCTGGATCGAACGGCCCGTCTCCGTGGGCGCCGCGGCGCGGCGCGCCGGCGTCGCCTGCTGCGCGTTCATCTTCCTTCAGCTCGGGATCGCGGCCGTGATGCGCCACAGTTTCGCGGGGCTCGCCATCCCGACCTTCCCGTGGTCGACGCCCGAGGGCGCCCTCCTGCCGGCCGCCTGGAATTTCCGGGTGGGGATACACTTTGCGCACCGCGTCATGGCCTGCGTGATCGCGGTCGCCGTGATCGTCTTCGCGGCAACGATCTGGCGCGACCGCGCCGCGCCGCTTGCGATGCGCTCGGGGGCGTCTGTCCTCGTGAGCCTGGTCGCGTTCCAGATCCTCCTCGGGGCCGCGGTCATCAGGACGCTGCGCGACCCGATGATCACGACGGGGCACGTCCTCGTCGGCGCCCTGACGCTCGTGACCGCGTTCTGGCTCACGTGGCTCGCGCACAGAAACTCGGTCGAACGGACGGGGGCCGCGTGACCGAGGCCGCGCCCGCCCACGCGAGGTTCTCGGACTACGTCGAGCTGACGAAGCCGAGGCTCAGCCTTCTCTCCGTCCTGACGGCGCTCGTGGCATACTACGCGGCGCGGCCCGCGCCCGGCTTGGCGCGCGTCGGCTTCCTGGCGCTCGGCGCCTCGCTGGCCGCGGGGGGTGTCGCGGCGCTGAACCAGTGGATCGAGAGCGACACCGACGCGCGGATGCAGCGGACGGCGCAGCGGCCGATACCCTCGGGAAAGATAGCCGGGGGATCGGCCTACGTCCTCGGGTGGGCCATGTGCTTCGTGGCCCTCATCCTCATCTTCACGCAGGTCGGCCGGCTGGCGGCGCTCTTCACGCTTCTCACAATCGCCTCCTACCTCGGCTGGTACACGCCCGCGAAGCGGTGGAGCCGCTGGAGCACCGAGATCGGGGCCATTGCGGGCGCGTTCCCGCCGCTGATCGGGTGGTCCGCGGCTGAGGGCAACATCTCGGCCCTGGGGTGGATCCTTTTCGGGATACTCTTCTTCTGGCAGATCCCGCACTTCATGGCGATCGCGTGGACCTACCGCCGGGACTACTCCGCCGTCAATTTCCCGATGCTGCCCGTGCGCGACGAGTCCGGCGGCAAGGTCGCGGGCTGGTCCTTCATCGCGACGCTCGGACTGGTCGCGGTCAGCCTGATGCCGCTCGCGCTCGGACTCGCGAGCGCATGGTACGGGACCGCGGCGGCGGTTGTCGGCGCCTTCTTCCTGTGGCGCGCCGCCGCGTTCATGAGGCCCGCGGGCCGCGACGCCGCTGCGCGCAGGCTCTTCCTTTTCTCCCTCGCCTACCTGCCGATCCTCCTGGGCGCGCTCGTGGCCGATCGGCTGATCCATCCATGACCAAACACGACCTTCCACCCATCGAGGCCACCCTGAACGGGATCGCGACCGTGCTCATCACGGCGGGGTACATTTTCATCAGGCGGGGGAACATGAGGGCGCACCGCGCCTGCATGCTCTCGGCCGCGGTCGCCTCCGCGCTCTTCCTGGTGTTCTACGTGACCTACCATGCGCTCATGCACGGCCTCCACACGAGGTTCGGTGGCACGGGCAATATCCGGTGGTTGTACTTCATTATCCTCTACACGCACATTCCCCTCGCGATGCTGATCGCGTTCCTCGTCCCGCGCACGTTCATCTTCGCCCTGAAGGGGAACTTCGAGCGCCACAAGGCGTGGGCCCGGGTGACCTTCCCCATCTGGTACTACGTCTCCGTGACGGGGGTGCTGGTCTACCTGTTCCTGTATCAGTGGTGGCCGTCGGGCGCCGGGGCCTAATTTGACGGGGCCGGGCTCGGGGCCGGAGGGACCTGCAGGCCCGTGGCCGCCAGGCTTTCGCGGGCGTGGTTGACCTCGTCGGTCGCCGCCCTGAGGCGCTTGACCTGGCGCTCGCGCAGGTCGGTGAGATAGTTCGCGGAGTCCGTGTCGCCGGGACGGGTGCGCATGAGGGCGTTCGTCTTCATCCCGGCCTCGAGCGTGGAGCGCTCGGCCTGCGCCCGCTCGAGCTCCCACCCGAGTCCCTGCTGCAGGACATGGCGGAGCGTCTGGCCGTCGATCATCTGGAGCATCGCGACCTCGACCGGCTTGCTGCCGGACGCGGCGCCTGTCGCCATGATGTGGAAGCGGATTTCCTGGAGCGCGAGGTCCAGGTCGGACTGCTGGCGCAAGGTCAGCTGGCGTGAGGCGTCGCCGCGCCACATCGACAAGCCCAGCTCATCGTTGGCGATCACCTTGTATTCCAGCGGGTCGCTCGGGCTGCAGCCGGCTCCCCAGGCAACGGCGGCGCAGAGGATCCAAAGGGGGGCGCGCAGCGCGCCCCTTTTCCTGTCGGGCGGGGGTTTCATGGGGCCGGCGCGGATCCTACCGCGCCGGCAGCCGCAGGCAACCCCGGAGGAGCCGGCGTTATTTGACCGTCAGCGTGCCCTTCATCCCCGTCTGGTAGTGGGCGGGGAAAGTGCAGAGGAAGGGATAGTCGCCAGGGGTCGTCGGCACGGTGAAGTCGGCCTCACCCGACTTCCGGGGCCCGAGGAGGTCGATGTGGGTCACCATCTGGTCGGCGAGCGCCGCGGGGATGTAGTTTGTGTCTTTTGCGCCGATAGCGGCCGCGTCAAAGGCGGCGACGTCTGTCCCCACCTTCAGGAGGACCCAGTTGTGGCCCATGACCGCAACGGGCTGGGTGCCGATGTTGGTCAAGATCACCTTCAGGTCCTCGCCGGGCTTGGCGTCGATCTGGGTGACGCTGTACTTCATGGTGTCGCCGGCCGTGATCTCGATCGTGCGTGGGCCGGAGGGGGCGGCGGCTGCCGTCGTTGAATCATCCTTATGGCCGCAGCCGGACGTGAGGAGCGCCGCCAGGGCTGTGACGAAGAGCAGGCTTGTTTTCATGGGGACCCGAGCATCGCCGGGTTTGGCGGGAAGTGCAAATTGAATCATGACCCACTGGGGCGGCCATAACCACTTTGAGGCGCGGCTTATGCGCCTCCGAGAAGGGTTAATAAGTGCCCTTTGCGAGAACCCCGTGTTGCCGAGGGCCGCGGCGCGCCGAAATGTATCGGAATATGGCTTGAAATGCCCGGTCGTTCGCCGACTCTCCTTGGGAGTCTGGCCTTCGCCTCCTGGCGGCGTTCTTCTCCGACAGCACACATGCTTTTGTCCAAAAAATCATCGAATTTTAGGCGTTTCGCCCAGGTGGCGGCCCTGGCCGGCATTCCCCTGCTCTCGGGGTGCTTCTGGCTCGACGGTCCGCAGTCGACGTTTGACCCCAACGGTCCGGTCGCGAGGCACCAGCAGGACCTGTTCTACCTGACGTGCTGGGTGTCGCTGGCCATCTTCGTCATCGTCGGTGCCGTCCTCGCGTACGCCATGATCAAGTTCAGGGCCAAGGGCGACGCCGAGGATTTCCCGGAGCCGGCCGAGCACGCCCACGGCAACCCGATGGTCGAGATCAGCCTCATCGGGGCCTCCGTCCTGTCGCTTGTCATCATCGCGATCCCGACCTTCAAGGAGATCTGGTACAGCTACGACGTCCCGGTCGAGAACAAGGCGGACGCCTACGAGGTCACGGCCACGGGGTACCAGTGGTGGTTCAAGTTCGACTACCCGAGTGAGACGGCCCAGACGCTCGACGGGGCGGGCAGGATCGCCAATGCGCCCTTCTCGACGGCGAACGAGCTCGTGATCCCAGCGGGGCGGCCCGTGAAGATCAATCTCCGTACGGTGGACGTGATCCACAGCTTCTGGATTCCGAAATTGGCCGGCAAGGTGGACATGATGCCCAACCGCGGCAACCACCTCTGGGTCGAGGCCGACAAGCCGGGGTATTTCTGGGGACAATGCGCGGAATTCTGCGGCGAGTCCCATGCGGTCATGCGCTTCCGGGTCATCGCGCTCGGGCCGAGGGAGTTCAACGACTGGTTGAACGCGCAGATGGCGCCCGCCCGCAAGTTGGCGGCGGCCGGGGCCGATGTCGGCAAGCCCAAGGCGCAGTTCGCCGCCTACCGCACGTTCGCGCGGAATGAGGCCGGGTACTCGGAGACTTTCGACAATGCGCCGCTCGATTCGTGGCGCATGCAGCAGAAGGCGGCCCCCAGCGAGGACGCGGCGCTTGTCGACAGGGGCCGCCAGCTCTTCAACACGAAGACCTGCTCCACCTGCCACACGGTCCGCGGCGACGGCTACATCGGCGTCGTCGGCCCCGAGCTGACGCACGTCGGGGCGCGCTCGACGATCGCGGCGGGCCTCCTCGAGAACAACCGGGACGAGCTCCACCGCTGGATCCACGCCCCGAACGAGGTGAAGCCCGGCAACACGATGTGGGTCAAGGGCTACATCGCCAATAACATCAAGCTCACCCCCGAGGACGAGGACGCCCTGGTCAACTACCTGGAGAGCCTCAAGTAATCCGCACCATGGACGAAGCACTGGCAAAATCCGATTTCCTCACGAAGGAGGAACACCCGACGAAGCCCCTCGTCCTCTGGCGCCCGACGGCCAAGACGGGGCTCATGAGCTGGTTGACGACCGTGGACCACAAGAGGATCGGCTTCCTCTACGGCGCGTCCGGCCTGTTCTTCTTCATATTCGGAGGGATCGAGGCGCTCCTGATCCGCATCCAGCTGGCGGTCCCGAACAACACCTTCCTCACGTCCGCGCAGTACAACGAGATGTTCACGATGCACGGGACGACAATGATCTTCCTCGTCGTCATGCCGATAGGCGCGGCGTTCTTCAATTTCATCATGCCCCTGCAGATAGGGGCGAGGGACGTGGCCTTCCCGCGGCTCAACGCGTTCTCATTCTGGACGTTCGCCGTCGGCGCCATCATCCTCAACGTCGGCTGGTTCATGAAGGACGGCGCCCCGGACGCGGGGTGGTTCGGCTACGCCCCGCTGACGACGAGGACCTTCAGCCCGACCCACGCGATCGACATGTGGGTCATGGGCCTGCAGCTGCTCGGCGTCGCCTCCATCGCGGCGGCCCTCAACTTCATCGTCACGATCATCAACCTGAGGGCGCCGGGCATGACCATGATGCGGCTGCCGGTCTTCACGTGGATGACGCTCTTCACCTCGTTCCTCATCATCCTCTCCTTCCCCGCGATCACGATCGCGCTCGTCGAGATCATGATGGACCGGCTGTTCGGGACGAACTTCTTCGAGGTCTCAAACGGCGGCCTGCCAATCCTGTGGCAGCACCTGTTCTGGATCTTCGGGCACCCCGAGGTGTACATCCTCATCCTGCCGGCGATGGGCATCATCTCCGAGATCCTCCCCGCGTTCTCGAGGAAGCCCCTCTTCGGCTACCCCATCGTCGTCTTCTCGGGCGCCTCCATCGGCTTCCTCGGGTTCGGCGTCTGGAGCCACCACATGTTCACGACGGGCATGGGCACGGCCGCGACGGCCGCGTTCGCGTTCATGACGATGGCGATCGCGGTGCCGACCGGCGTCAAGATCTTCAATTGGATCGGCACGCTCTGGGGCGGCCACCTGACGATGCGCGTCCCGATGATGTTCGCGATCGGCTTCCTGTGGATGTTCATGATCGGCGGACTGTCCGGCATCATGCACGCGGCGGCCCCGGCCGACGCCCAGCAGCACGGCAGCTACTTCGTCGTCGCCCACTTCCACTACGTGCTCATCGGCGGGTCGCTCTTCGCGCTCTTTGCAGGCATCACCTACTGGTTCCCGCTCATGTTCGGCCGCATGGTGAGCGAGACCTGGGGCAAGGTGGCGTTCTGGTTCGTCTTCATCGGGTTCAATGTGACGTTCTTCCCGATGCACTTCCTCGGGCTGGAGGGCATGCCCCGGCGCACGTTCACCTATGACAGGGACATGGGGTGGAACACGGGCAACCTCTGGTCGACCATCGGCGCCTTCATCCTCGGGATCGGCGTCGCCACTTACTTTGCGTCCCTCGTCTACGCGTATTACAAGGGTGAGAAGTCCGGCAAGGACCCTTGGGACGGCCGCACACTCGAGTGGAGCCTCCCGAACCCGCCCCCCGAGTACAACTTCCAGGCGATCCCCACGATCCATGCTCGCGATGCGTACTGGTACCAGAAGCGCCACATGGACGAGGTGGTAAAGGAAACCTCCGACAAGGTGAAGGCCGACGAATCGCACGGGGGCATCCACATGCCCTTCCAGTCGATCTATCCCTTCCTCGCGAGCGTCGGCATCCTGATCGGGGCCATCGGGACCGCGATCATCGACCCGGCCAACCCCACGCAGTACCCCGGCTTCTGGGGCCCGAAGATCGCCGTCACGATCCTCGGGGGCGCGATCATGTTCGTCTCGGTCGTCCTCTGGTCGCTCGAGGGCAACGACGGCTACCATATTCACCTGAACGCGGACGGCACCATCAAGGGCGAGGACGCGGGATATTCCCACGGCTCGCACTGATCCCCTCACCCCCCTCCTCAATGAGCACAGCGGCCGCAGGCGCCATCGACCACCACAACGACCCCACCACGACGACGGGCATCCCGAACAAGAAGCTCCTCATGTGGGCCTTCCTTGCGTCGGACTGCATGTTCTTCGGCTGCCTCATATCGACGCACCTGATCTACCGCCTGCACCCGCCCCCGGGCACGCCGCCCGCCCGGCAGGTGTTCAGCATCGAGCTCACGTCGTTCTCGACGTTCATTCTGCTGATGTCGTCGCTCATGATGGCGCTCGCCGTGAACGCGATCCAGAAGGGCAACCTGAAGAGCCTCCGCTGGTCGCTCCTGACGACGATCTTCTTCGGCTGCATCTTCCTCGGCTGCCAGGTCTACGAGTTCAGGAACTTCGTCTTCGAGAAGCACCTGACGATAACGAACAGCATACTCGGCACGACGTTCTTCACCCTGACGGGGACGCACGGGCTCCACGTGCTGATCGGCGTCATCTGGCTCAGCGGGATGCTGATCTACTCCTTCACGGGGCGCCTCACCGAGAAGGAGGCGATCGACGTCGAGATGATGGGCCTCTACTGGCACTTCGTCGACATCGTCTGGATCGTGATCTTCACGGCCGTCTATCTCCTCGAATACATCTGACCACGCAGCCATGAGCGAACCCGCCTCCGCCCCCTCCAATGGCCACGCGCTCGAGCAGAGCAAGTTCGGTCTCTACGTCGAGATCGCGATGCTCCTCGCCGTGATCACCGGCCTCGAGCTCGTCACGGTGTACCTGCCTTTCATGAAGTGGCTCCTCATCACGGTGCTGGTCGTCCTCTCGACCGTGAAGTTCATGTTCGTCATCTTTTACTTCATGCACCTGCGGTGGGACAAGGCCTTCTGCACGATCCTGTTCTTCATCGGGCTGGTGCTCGCGGGCGGGACGATGGCGGCGCTCCTGAAGCTCTTCGGGGCCGACGCCAGCAAGCCCGTCCCGCTGGGGATGATCGAGCCGCCGGCGGCGGTGCTCAGGATTTCCTGAGCGGGCAGCCCGGCGCCAACCGGGTCACCTGATGATCGACTGGCGGCACTGGCACAACGAGCCGTTCCTGACCGGGGGCCTCATCCTCGCGGGCTGGCTCTACGCGATCCTCGCGGGTCCGCTTCGGTCCCGGCTCGCGCCGGGAGAGCCCTACCCGGTGGGCCGCGCATGGATGTTCTACGGGGCGCTCGTCATCTTCTACCTGGCCGTCGGCTCCCCGCTGGACCAGGTCTCCGAGCGGTTCCTCCTTTCGGCGCACATGGTGCAGCATCTTCTCATCATGTACCCCGCGGCCCTCCTCATCCTCCTGGGGTTGCCGCCCTGGATGGTGGACCCGTTATTGTCCCGGCCGGCGCTGCGGGGGCCGTTTGGGATGCTGTTTCATCCCATGGCCTGCGCCCTCCTCTCGACGGCGGTCATCGGCCTGTGGCATCTGCCGTTCCTTTACGAGTGGGCGCTCCAGGACAAGCTGGTCCACGTCGGGGAGCACCTGATGTTCCTCGCCGCGTCGCTCCTCTACTGGTGGCCGCTCGCGAGCCCGTCAAAGACGTTCCCGCCCCCAGGGTACGGCGCGCGCATGATCTACATCTTCGGGACGGAGGTCGCGATGATACCCGTGGCGGCCTACGTCGTCTTCTCGGGTGACATCCTCTACCCGACCTATGAGTATGCGCCGCGCCTGATCGCGGGCTTTTCGCCCGCCGACGACCAGCTGACGGCCGGAATCATCATGAAGATCACGGGAATGGCGGTGTCGCTGGGCGCCCTGGCCATCTGCTTTTTCAAATGGGCACGACAATCGCAGGACAGCCCGGCGCTTTGACCTTGCGGGGACGCACCACGCGCCTCCCGGCCGACCCGCCCGGGTGGGCCATCCTCGCGGTCTGTGCCGTGGTCCTCGGGCTGCGCCGGGCCGGCGCCGTCACGAACCCCCAGTTCTGGGCCGAGGACGCGTATTTCTTCCAGCGCGCCTACGTGTTCGGATTGAATGCGTTTGCGGAGCCGTTTTCCGGGTACCTGCATACGATCCTGCGGGCTGTGGCGCAGTTCACGGTGTGCGTCGACCCCGCCCATGGCCCGGGACTCTTCGTCGCCTGCTCCGGGGCGGTCACGCTCTACGTCGCGGGCCGCACGCTTTCCCCGCGCTGCCCGCTGCCGCGGCTCGGGGGCGCCTGCGCCCTCGCCGTCGTGCTCGTCCCGGACACCTACGAGATCTTCCTGAACCTGGTGAACCTGCAGTGGGTCATCGCGGGCGGCCTCATCCTGCTGCTCGTTTCGCGGGACCCGGCGACCGGGTGGGAATGGGCGCATGACCTTGCCGCGGCGGCGCTCATGGGCCTCACGGGGCCGTTTTGCATCGTGCTCCTCCCGCTGTTCGCCTGGCGCGCGTGGGAGCGCAGGACGCGGGCAAGCGCCGTCCTTGCCGGAGTCATCGCCGCCTGCTCCGCGATCCAGGGGTTCTGCGTGGTCCACGATCCCTCCATGGGAGGGACGGCGCCGATCCTTTTCCGGCTTCTCCTGGCCGCCATCGGGCGCCGGATCGGCGGCTCGGTCCTCATGGGCTCCCTCATGTCGCCTGACACCGACCTTTACGTCGGGACCTTCGTCGGAATCGGGACCCTGGCCGGTGTCGCCTACCTTGCACTCAGGCCGGGCGCCCACAGGCCGGAGCGCCGGCTCCTCGGGCTTGCGTTCTCCGCGATGCTGACGGCGGCCCTCTACAGGACGCGGTACAATTTCGACTGGTATTTCCTGCCGCTGTACCAGGCGCGGTACGTCTTCCTGCCGCAGCTGATCGCGATCTGGCTCCTGCTGGCGGCCGTTGGCGAGAAGGGCCGCCTCGCGAGGATCTGCAAGGTCCTCGCCGTCTGGGCGCTCCTGGTCAACATCCCGCGGGACCGGGAGCCGGCCTACGTGGACCTGCAGTGGAGCCGCTACGAGCCGAGGATCCGCGCCGGGCTTCCGGTGACGATCCCCACAAACCCGCCGGGCTGGTTCCTGCCGCTGCCCGCCCGCCCGAAATAAAAAAGGCCCCGTCCCGGCCCCGGCAGCGGGTCGGGAACGGGGCCGCAGGGGATCAGGCCTTTGCCGCGGGCAGGAGGTCGTCGATCGAGTCGCTCTCGACGCTCAGGTCGGCGAAGAGCCAGGACGAGAGGTAGCGCTCGGCGGACGACGGGATGATCGCGACGATCTGCTTGCCCTTGTTCTCGGGGCGCTTGGCGACCTGGATGGCCGCCCAGATGGCCGCACCCGAGGAGATGCCGACGGGGATCCCGTCCAACTTGGCCACCTGCTTTGCGAGGGGCGCGGCGTCATCCTCCTTAACCGTGATCACCTCGTCGTAGATCTTGGTGTTCAGGATGGCGGGCACGAAGCCGGCGCCGATGCCCTGGAGCTTGTGCGGGCCGGGCTGTCCGCCCGAGAGGACGGGGGACCCGGCAGGCTCGACAGCGATCAGCTTGAAGGACGCCTTGCGCGGCTTGATGACCTCGCCGATGCCCGTGATCGTGCCTCCGGTGCCTATGCCGGAGATGACGATGTCGACCTTGCCGTCGGTGTCCTTCCAGATCTCCTCCGCCGTCGTCTTGCGGTGGATGGCGGGGTTGGACGGGTTTGAGAATTGCTGGAGGATGACGCTGTTCGGGATCTTGGTGGAGAGCTCCTCCGCCTTGGCGATCGCCCCCTTCATGCCCTTGGCGCCCTCGGTGAGCACCAGGCGGGCGCCGAGGACCTTGAGGATCTTTCGGCGCTCGGTCGTCATGGTCTCGGGCATCGTCAGGACGAGTTTCAGGCCGCGGGCCGCCGCGACGAACGCCAGCGCAATGCCCGTGTTGCCGCTCGTCGGCTCGATGAGGACCGTGTCCTTGTTGATGCGGCCGCTCTTCATCGCGTCGTCGATCATCGCGAACCCGATGCGGTCCTTGACGCTCGAGAGCGGGTTGAAGAATTCCAGCTTGAGGAGGATCTCCGCCTGCGCGCCGTGGGCGGCTGCGGTCCGGTTGAGGCGAACGAGCGGCGTGTTCCCGATCGTTTCCGTGATGTCATTGTATATCTTGGCCATAGTGGTCGTGGGTTCAGTTTCGGGGTTGGGGGAAAGGGGCGCAACGATGCTATATTGCGTAGTCCTCGTCAAATGAGTGCGTCTGCCTCAGGCGCATGCGCACCAGGTCGTTTGTCTTGAGGTTGAGGTGGGCGAGCTCCGACCGGGATATCTCGACCTCGACGTGTTCCCGGCTCTGCACCTGCTCGAGGAGGAGCCGCGCGTGCGGCCCCGCCGCATGGATGTGCCGGACAATCGCGGACAGGCCGCTTCCGCCCGCGTCGTGCGGCGACAGCTCGATGTCATGCGGGCGCACGTAGATCTGCCCGTCGGGGTTGGCGTCCTCGATTCCCGCGCCGCGGCGACGGGCTCCGGCGAGCGCGGGGGCCCGCAGCACGTTCACGTTGCCCAGGAACTGGTAGACGAAGGGCGAGGCCGGCTTGTCGTACACCTGCTGGGGCGTCCCGACCTGCTCCACGTGGGCCTTGTTCATGATCACCACCTCGTCGGCGATCTCGAGCGCCTCCTCCTGGTCATGGGTGACAAAGATCGTGGTCAGCTGGATCTCGTCGTGGAAGCGCCGCAACCAGCGGCGCAGGTCCTTGCGCACGCGGGCGTCGAGTGCGCCGAAGGGCTCGTCGAGGAGAAGGACCTTGGGCTCGACGGCGAGCGCGCGGGCGAGGGCGACCCTCTGGCGCTCGCCCCCCGAGAGCTGCGACGGGAACCGGCCGGCGAGGCCGTCCAGTTGCACGAGCTCGAGGAGCCGGTGGGCGCGCTCGGAGATCGCGGCGGCGGAGGGCCGGTCGCGGCGGCGGCGAACCCTGAGCCCGAACGCGACGTTCTCGAAGACCGACATGTGCCGGAAGAGGGCGTAGTGCTGGAAAACGAAGCCCACCTTCCTCTTTCCGGCGGGAAGGTCCGTGACGTCGTCGCCGTGGAAGAGGACCCGGCCGCTGCCCGGGTCCGGGAATTCGAGTCCGGCGATGATCCTCAGAAGCGTCGTCTTGCCGGAGCCCGAGGGTCCCAGGAGGGCCACGAGCTTCCCCTGCGGGACGTTCAGGTCGACGCCGTCAAGGGCCGTGTAGGCCCCGAATTTCTTGCGGATTCCGTGCGCCTCGACGCTCATGCGGTTCGTGTCTGCCTCCACTCGACGACCGACTTGACGACGAGGGTCGCCAGCGCGAGGAGCGCCAGGAGCGACGCCACCGCGAACGCCCCGGCGATGTTGTACTCGTTGTAGAGGATCTCCACGTGAAGCGGCATCGTGTTGGTCTCGCCGCGGATGTGGCCGCTGACGACCGACACGGCGCCAAATTCTCCCATCGCGCGGGCGTTGCAGAGGATGACTCCGTAGAACAGCCCCCACCTGATGTTGGGAAGCGTCACCCGCCAGAAGGTCTGCCACCCGCTCGCCCCGAGCGTCACGGCCGAGTACTCCTCGTCCGTCCCCTGCGCCTGCATGAGCGGGATGAGCTCACGGGCCACGAAGGGGAAGGTGACGAACGCCGTGGCGAGCACGATGCCGGGAACGGCGAAGATGATCCTGATGTTGTGGGCGATCAGGAAGGGGCCGAGCCAGCCCTGGGCGCCGAAGACGAGGACGTAGACGAGGCCCGAGATGACGGGCGAAACGGCGAACGGGAGGTCGATGAGCGTCGTCAGGAGGCTCTTGCCGGGAAACCGGAACTTTGCGATGGCCCAGGCCGCGGCGATTCCGAACACGACGTTAGCGGGGACAACGAGGGCGACCGTCAGCAGCGTGAGGCGTATCGCCGCAAGGGCGTCGGGCTCCTTGATCGCGGCCAGGAAAAAGGAGCCCCCCTTTGAAAGGGCCTCAGCGAACACGACGACAAGGGGAAGCACGAGGAAGAAGGCGAGGAAGACGAGCGCGACGCCGATCAAGAGCCAGCGCGCCCACGCGGGATCCCGGGTCGCGCGGGGGAGCGCGGCGCGGGCGGCCCGGGTGGCGGGGGTGGTTGCGATTGCGGAAGCCAAGGCGGAGGGATTGTCGTGCGGGGAATGCTGATTGGGAGGGCTGATCCTTGGGAAGCGGGAGCGGTCACCCAACAGGGATTCACGTCATATTGATTGGAAACGGCGGCTCCACTTCTGGATCAGGTTTATGAGCAGGAGCAGGACGAACGAGGAAACCAGCATGACGACCGCGATCGCGGTCGCCCCGCGGTAGTCGTACTGCTCGAGCTTCGTGATGATGAGGAGAGGAACGATCTCGGTCTTCATCGGCATGTTGCCCGAGATGAAGACAACGGAGCCGTATTCCCCGAGCGCCCGGGCGAAGGCCAGGGCAAAGCCCGTGAGAAGGGACGGCATGAGCTCCGGCAGGATGATGCGGGTCACTGTCTGGCGGCGGCTGGCGCCGAGCGTCGAGGCCGCCTCCTCGATCTCGGGCTCGAGCTCCTGGAGTACCGGCTGCACCGTCCTGACGACAAAGGGAAGGCCGATGAACGTGAGGGCCACGAAGACCCCCGTCCAGGTGAAGGCCACCTTTATCCCGAGGGGCGCGAGCCAGCGGCCCACCCACCCGTTGGGCGAATAGAGTGTCGTAAGCGCGATGCCGGCCACGGCCGTCGGAAGCGCGAACGGAAGGTCCACCAGGGCGTCGATGATGCGCTTGCCCGGGAACGAATAGCGGACAAGGACCCAGGCCACGATGAGGCCGAAGACCATGTTCACGAAGCCCGCCGCCAGCGACGCCCCGAAGCTGAGCTTGTACGCCGCAATCACCCGAGGCGACGCCACGGCGGCCACGAAGTCGTGCCAGCTCATCCCGGCCGTGCGCAGGAACGCGGCGGAAAGGGGAACGAGGACGATGAGCCCCAGGTACGCCAGCGTGAAGCCGAGCGACAGCCCGAATCCGGGGAGTATTGAGCGTGAGCTGCGGGTTCGGGTCATGGGCCGGGAAGGGGGCCTTGCCTCACAGATGCTGGCCATAGGCCTGGAAGGCCCGGTACCGCTTGAGGAACCGCTCGAGGAGGGTGACTGCGGCATCCTGGTAGGCCTCGTCGGACCATGTCTCCGGAATGCGGAGCGTCAGTTCGAAGGGCTCACCTGGGAGGTCATCGGCGACGGAGAGCGGGCCCCCCGGCGCGGGACCTCCGGCGACGGCCTCGAAGCGCACGGGAAATGTGCGGGTCTCCTCCGAGGTGACCAGCTCGAGGTCCGGGGATTGGGCGTTCGCGAAGGGCCCGCGCACCCGAAGGATGATCAGGTCCTCGTCCGCGCCTCCCGTCTCGACCCGCACAAAGCCGTGGTAGCTCCGCTGGCGGGCATCCTTTTCGAGGAGCTCGAGCTCAGGGGCCGCGCCGGATCGCCAATGGGCCTCCGCCAGCCGCCGCCCGGAGGCGCCCGTCGCAAGACCCGTGGCGTCGACCACCGGGAAAAACGAGAGGTTGAGCGCGTGGCCGGTCTCGCTGTCGGACGCAAGCCGGGTTGCCAGGGCGATAAGGGCGCGGGAGGAACGCAGGTCCCGGTGGTCGAAGCCCGCGAGCAACGCGAGGCGCCACGAATCGTCGCAAGCGTGGGGCCCGAAGAAGACAAACCGGGGAAGGTAGGCGGGTTTGCCGCCGGCGGAGAACGGCCCCACCGGGGAGGCGAATATGTGGCGCGAGTTCTGGGAGAGCGCGTAGAGGGCGCTCAGTTCCGGGCGCAGCGAATCGGAGGGACCGCTCGGGCGGCGCTCGAGGGCGGCCCCGCCGGGGGATGGGGAGTCCATGGCTCTAAGGGGGGACGAGGTGGAAATCATGAGTGATGAAGTTCGGGCACGCCGTCACTTCTGGTATATCTGGTCGAAGATGCCGCCGTCGGCAAAGTGGGTCTGCTGGGCCTGGGTCCAGCCGCCGAAGACGGCGTCAATCGTGAAGAGCTCCAGCTTGGGAAAGACGGACGCGAACCTGGCGGCGGCCGCGGGGCTGCGCGGGCGGTAGAAATTGCGGCCCGCGATCTCCTGCCCCTCGTCGGAGTAGAGGTATTCGAGGTAGGCCCGCGCAACCGCGGTCGTGCCCTTGCGCGCGGCCACCTTCTCGACGACCGCGACTGGCGGCTCCGCGAGTATGGAGGACGAGGGAACCACCGTCTCGAACCTGTCGGCCCCGAATTCCTTCTGGGCGAGGAACGCCTCGTTCTCCCATGCCAGGAGGACGTCGCCTATTTCCTTCTGCACAAACGTGAGGGTCGAGCCGCGAGCACCGGCGTCCAGGACCGGCACGTTCCTGTAGAGCGCGGTAATGAATTCCCGCGCCTTGTCCTTGCTGCCGTACTTTCTCTCGGCATAGCCCCAAGCCGCGAGGTAGGCCCACCGCGCCCCCCCGGATGTCTTGGGGTTCGCGGTGATGACGGAAACGCCAGGGCGCACGACGTCGTCCCAGTCCCTGATGTGCTTCGGGTTTCCCTTGCGGACGAGAAGCACAATGGTGCTCGTGTAGGGCGTGGAGTTCTGGGGCAGCTTCGACTGCCAGTCGGCGCTCAGGTAGTCGCCATGCACGTGCAGGCTGTTGATGTCGGCTGCCAGCGCCAGCGTCACCACGTCGGCGTCAAGGCCGTCGATCACGGCGCGCGCCTGCGCGCCCGAGCCGCCGTGGGACTGCTTGATCACGACGTCGTCGCCGGTCTTGGCCTTCCAGTATTTGGCAAAGGCCGCATTGTAGTCGGCATAAAGCTCGCGCGTCGGGTCATAGGACACGTTGAGAAGCTCGATCGTCTTGGCCGCGGCGCCGGACGCCAGCAGCGCAAGTGTGGCCTGCAGCACGAGCGCCGGGCGGAATAGGGAGCGAAGGTTCATGGACTGAGGGGAGTTCTTGCCGCGCGGTGTCCCGTCGCCGGGTCCGCCAAATGGGCCAATGACTGTTGTTTACTGTGGGCTGCTCCGGGAGTCCGGTCGTTGAGGGAAATGGCTCATGGGCGATGCCGGGCTCATCGGGCCGGGCGGTCCGCATGGTCGGACACGAGGCGAGTCTTCTCGGTTCGCTCGATCTGCGTCACGCGGCCGTCGTGGACAACCAGCTGGATGACGCCATACCGGAGGTCCCTCACATGGGAGCGAACCAGCGCGAGCCATTCGGGTTGGTCGTGGGAATTGTCGGGAACTGCGGCGGGTTCGGCGGGCATGGTGGGTAATAGGGGTCTAGATTGAATATTCGCCGAGGATGTGGTGAAGGACGCCCTCGCTCGGCGACGTCCGGCCCCTCCGCACGGAGCGGCCCTTGCCCGCGAGCTGCTGGCGCGCAAGGCGCGCGGGCACCCGCAACTGCGCCTTGTCGCCCGCCTTGAGCGAGGAAAACGGCAGGGACACGCTGTCGCGGCGCATCTTGCGGAGCGTGATCTCGACGACATCGGCAAGGGTGTAGCGGTCGAGGATGTCGGCGATGGCGTTTCGAACGTCCAGCATGAGCATCCGAAGGCCGCAGTGCTCCTCGTCGGGGCAGGTGCAGGGCTCATACGCGCTCTGGGAAACGCAGCCGATCGGGGCCAGCGGCCCGTCGATGAGCCGGACGACCTCCCCAATGAAGATTTTCTTCGCGGGTTTGCCCAGGCGGTAGCCCCCGAATTTGCCCCGCTGGCTCTCCACGATCCCGGCTTCCTTGAGCGCCTGGAGAATCTGCTCCAGGAACTTGACCGGCAGCTGCTCGCTTTCCGCCAGCTCCGAGACCTGCACCAGCTTCCGCTTCATCTCCGCGGCGATCCCGAGGTTGATGAGGGAGCGCAGGGCATACTCGCCTTTCTTGGAAAGCTTCATGGGGTAATGATTTCAATCTACATTAATTGAGTATGAATTAAAGCAAGCCCTTTCAGCCTCCATGCGTGGCATAAGGCATACCCCGCCGCTCGTTCAGGATATACCCTAAATCCTTATGGATTAATTGACTTGGTAAACTTCAGCCAAGGCTGTGCCCGTCGTCTGCCCAACCCCTGAAACAATGGCCGTGTAGTTGCCGGGCGGCAAAGTCACGACGATGGCCGAGTCCGATGAGCCTGCGGTCAGTGCAAATGCGCCCAGGGCCTGCATGTCCGCCGCGGTCGCCAGCCTGTAGGTGGCGGCAACAGTCGACGTGCCCGCAGCGGGCGCGTTGCCCCATCCCGTGTCGCTGGCAATGAGCACGTTCGACTGGTCGTAGACGCTGATTGAGGGCTGCGCCAGGGTCCCGGTGAGTCCAAATTGGATGAGGCCCGGACCGACGCCCCTGATCAGAAGCTGGACGGGCTGGCTTCCCTTGACCACGAACCCCGGAATCGCAGCCTGCGCGCCCGTGCCCACGAATGAGCGCGAGGAGATGTTCTCCAGCACACCAGGCGTGACGCCGTCGAGCTCATACACCTCGGCCAGGGCGACCCCGGTCGTCGAGCCCGCTCCCGAAACCTCCACCGTGTAGCTGCCCACCGGCAGCGTGAGCACCATCGCCGAGTCAAAAGCGCCGGCGGTGAGGGAAAACGCCCCCGTGTTCGACATGTCGGTGGCCGTCGCCTGCCGGAAGGTCGCGGCAGACGTTGACGTGCCCGCCACCGGCGCGTTGCTCCAGCCCGTGTCGCTCGCAATGAGCGTGCTGCTGGAATCGTAGACACCGACAATCGGGTTGGCCAGGAAGCCGGTCACTCCGAAGCCGCCGAGGGCCGGCCCGATACCGCGGACGAGGATGTTCTTGGAGGATCCCGCCGGGCCCCGGATGACGAATCCCGCGATGAGGACGTTCCCGCCCGTTTCCACCTCGGCGCGCGCGGAAATGTTCGCCAGCCGCTGGGACGGGGCGACCCCTGTCAGGTCCGCGAGCAGGTTGACCACGTCAGGGCTGCCGAGTCCCGTGCACAGGTCGTATCCCGGGCCGGCTCTGTAGTTGCCGTTGGTGCCCGATGTGACGTCATGGAACGCGCTGGAGGTCGCCAGCGGGTAGAGGTGGGGATTCAAAAGGCCGATCGGGCCCAGCCCGGCCGTCGCCCGTGCCTGGTTGATGAGAGCGGCGACAGCCGCCCATACGGGAGCCGAGAGACTCGTGCCGCTTGCGCCCCCCGCCGTGCCATTTTGAAATATCAGAACGCCGTCCGGGCCGTTTCCGCCGTCCACGTTGCTGAGATTGCCGGTTGAGATGGCCGCCACGTCGGGAACGCACCGCATTGCCTGGCCAGCGAGCACGGAACCCCCCGTCTGCCAGCTGGGTTTAGAGAAATAGGAGCTCACGCCGCCGCCGGTCGCGCTGGCAGACGCGGTGATGTCGTCCCAGGCGAACTCGCTCATGTAGTTCCAATCGTTGACATAGTTGATGGTCGTGCCGCCCACGCCGGTCACGTTCGGATCGCTGGCGGGGTACGATACGCCCAGCGGGGCGGAGGACAGGTATTGCCCCTCGGAAACGCTGGTGTCGGGGTTCGAGCCGGCGTCGCCGCTTGAGGCAAGAACAGAGACGCCCGCGGCGGCGAAGGTCGCCGCAACCTGGGAGAACTCCTGCAGGGCTTGTGTCCCGTAGTTGGCCTCCGTGTTCCCGTAACTCGATGAGATCACCGTCAACCCCGGGAATCCCGGGAGGTCATTCAGTATCTGGGCAAAGCAGTCGAAGGCATTCTGCGAAACGTACAGCCGGATCTCGGCGGCGGGCGCGATCGCGCTCGCCCATTCGACATCCAGGCATGCCTCCAGCGAGAGGGTGTTGTCCGGATTGGCGGCGGGCCCGTTGCCGACGTCGATCGTCGTCACATTGGACGGGACCTGGGCGACGCCCGTGGTCCTCCAGAAGGTTGTCAGGTCGCTGGTGACGACCGGCGCCTCGCCGACGACCGCGATGATCTGCCCCGCACCGGTGGCCGTCGCGGGGATGTTGTAGGAAAGGTCCAGGTTGTCGGGCGTCACGTAGAGGAAGTTTCCGACGGCGTCGTTCGGGGCGAGCCGGACGCTCGCCTTGAGATGGCGCAGCCGAAACTCGGGCTGAAGGCCCCCAACGCGCAGAACCGCGGGGGCCAGGTCCGCGGGCACCGAGGGCTCGGAGACCGCCGACGTGTAGTCGCCGTCGGGGACGGCCACGCGGGCAAACTGCACGCCGAAGGCCTGGCTGATCATGGCGACCGGCCCGCGCACAAAGACGTTCATGTGGACGCGGTCCTGGAGGGTCCGCGTGAAGCCCTGGCCCTCCAGCCACGCGGCCACGCTGTCGAAGTCGGAGCGCAGGGGCAGATAGCGCGCCTCCATTTCTGAAAACGGGATCTGCTCGCCGCGGGCGATGCGCGCCTCGAGGCCCGCGAAATCCCTCATCCTGAGCGACACTGAAAATGACATGGGTGCCGAGAGCTCGTCCGCCGTAAGCGCGCGGACGATCCGCGCGCGGCCCATCGTCTGGCCGCCGGGGTCGGGAAGGCGCACCGAACCCGCCACAGGGCGCGTCTCGACCGCGTTCGCCGCAACCGCAACCGGATTCAGGAACGCAAGGCATGCAAAAAGAAGGCATGCCGGCGTGGGGCGGGTGATCATCTGGGGGTTGCGAAAAGCGCCGCTATAGTCGGATCCGCAGCCCGTCATAGGCGAGGGCAAATCCTTGGGGCAGCGTTGCCTCCGTGAGGGCATGGTCGCTCAGGTGGGTCAGGTGGGTGAGCCAGACGCGCTTTGCGCCGAGACCCCTGGCCGCCTCCACGGCCTCGTCGATGCTCATGTGCGACGGGTGAGGCAGCGGGCGAAGCCCGTCCAAGATGACCCCGTCGGAGCCGCGGGCAAGGTCCACCGCCTCTCCCGTCAGGAGCTTGCAGTCGGTGTAGTAGGCAAACTTCGCCCCCGTGCTCTTCTCGGTGAAGACAAGCCCGATCGTCCTGGCCCGGCCGTGCGGCAGCAGCGTCGAGCGGATCGTCCCCTGCGGGAGTTCCATGACGGGCGGCATGTCGGCGAGACGGAAGGCGGGATATCCCCGTATGGAGGCCCGGTCGGCGATGGCGTAGGGATAGATCGCGTGGACGCGGGCCTTCCCCTCGGCCGTCGTATGGACGGTGATCGCCTCGCCGCCCCGCAGGTCGCAGAAGCGCCGCAGGTCGTCCATCCCCGCGACATGGTCGGAGTGGCCGTGTGTCAGGATGAACAGGTCGAGGCGGGCCACCTCCTCCTTCACGCACTGCAGCCGGAATTCCGGGGCCGCGTCCACCTGCACGTGGAGGCCGTCCATGACGACGTGGATGGACGTCCTCGTCCTCCAGTTGCGCGGATCCGCCGACGTGCAGACCGCGCAGGTGCAGCCGATCATGGGCACGCCCTGGGAGGTGCCGCTTCCTAGGACGATCACTTCCATTTTGTTGCGGGAACGATTGGGACGCGGGCGCCACAAGGCACCACAAAAAAAGCGCCCCGGCCTTTTCGGCTGGGGCGCTCTTGAATTTTGTCTCTGCTGGCCCGGATCAGTAGTCCATGCCGCCGCCGCCCGGGGGATGCGCGGGATCCGCATCCTTCTTCTCGGGCATCTCGGTGATCATGCACTCCGTCGTGAGCAGGAGCCCGGCGATCGACGCCGCGTTCTGCAGCGCCGTGCGGGTGACCTTGGTCGGGTCGACGACGCCGGCCTTCACGAGG
>CAAGKR010539343.1_pt1 | contig 23615 bp, 22 predicted proteins | sample 2556971 | NCBI WGS metagenome assembly CAAGKR01 (sample SAMEA5207829, study PRJEB30636) | soil metagenome | biome: forest; feature: boreal; material: soil | place: USA | collected 2011-09 | depth 1 m | reverse complement strand
GGTGAAATGGTGGGGTAAGAGCCCACCGGCGGTCGGGTGACCGGCCGGCCAGGTAAACCCCGCCCGGAGCAAGGCCGAACAGGGACGGACGGTTCGCCGTCCAGGGTTGCTCGCCCCATGTCCCGGGTCGGGCCGCTGCAGGCGCCGGGCAATCGGCGTCGTAGATGGATGGCCGTCACCCGCCGCCGGGGAGCGGCGGCCCTCAGGGCCGTGAACGGAGCGGCGGGGACAGAACCCGGCTTACAGGCCGGCTTGCACGCTCCCCACCATCCATAAGGGGTTTGGCGAGTTGAAGTGCCTCGTGGTACACATCTGGTACACACGAGCTAGAAAACACGCCTCGGTACACACTGCTTACAGGCTGAGTAAATGAGTTTGGGTCGGCGTGGCCGGCACCTTCGCGACGTCCGCGGTCGGGTGCTGCCGGCCGAGCCTCAGTCAGGCTGATTGAAGATGGCTTCTCCGCCACCGAGCGCACCGCCGAGGGCCTCCTCGACAGCGGTGCGCGTGCGATCTTCACTGTCGGGCCAGAAGTGACCGTAAGTGTCTAGCGTCTCCTGCGCCATCGCATGTCCGAGTCGCGCCTGGACCGTCTTCACGCTTTCGCTGTGTCGGATGAGAAGGCTTGCGTAGAAGTGCCGGAGGTCATGGAAGCCCACCGCGCGGTCTATGCGCGCGCTGCGAGCAGTCCGTCGCAGCATCTCGCTGAAACGGTTGCGGCGGATCGGTTCGCCCTCCCCGTCGGTGAACAGGAGGCCGTCCGGACCAGTTCCAAACTCGGCGAGGTGGGCGGCCAAAGCCTCGATGACGAACTGGGGCACCGGCACCGTCCGATGCGAACTCGGCGTCTTCGGCGGTCCCAAGCGACGGCCCGCCGCGCAGCAGGATCAGCTGGCGATCAACAGTGACGGTTCGCCGGAAGAAGTCGACGCGGTCGGTCGACAGCCCGATTGCCTCCCCTTGCCGCAGCCCGGAAGAGGCGCCGAGAAGAATGAGCGCTCGGTATCGCGACGGCGCGGCATCGGTGATTGCATGGACCTCCTCGACCGTCAGCGGGACCACACGCGCCTTGTCGACCCTGGGCAGCCGGACGCCGTCACAGGGATGGACGGCAATGATGCGGTCGCGCACCGCGGCTCGGAAGATGCGAACGACGAGGCGGTAGATGACCTCCACGGTCGCCGGCGACAGGCGCCTGCTCGAATCGGCGACGGCGCCCTGCGGCTCGCTATGCCGGATAGCGGCGATGGGCGGCTCGCCCAGGGGCGGGTAGACGTGCCGGCGGAGATTGGTCTCCGTCTGTGCAGCGGTCGTCGGTCGGTGAAGCGACTGCACCGCCCGCCACTGTTCGGCGTACCCGCGGAAGCTGACGCGGCCTTCGGCCGGGTCGACGTACACGCCGGACCACTTGGAGTGCTCAATGCTGATGAGAAACAGGATGCCGAGGGAGCTTCGGTCGCCGCAGGTGGGGCAGCTACAGCGTGGTCGCGTCTTCCTACGCTGCGGACTCCTCCGCGAGAAGCTCCTTGTGGAGGGCGCGAACCCTAGCGACTGCGTCGTCCTGCTTGAGTTCCAGATCCAGTTGCTCGCGGGAGAAGGCGTAGCGGGATTCGGCCGCGCTAATGAGGTCGCCCCATTCGACCACCCACAAATCGTAGGTGGCGGCCGTCAGCAACGTGACCCCGTGCTCCTCGGCATCTTCGCCGGGCTCATCGCGGCCATTCCGCTGGTGGGTCCTTCCCTCGGTATCATGCCACCGCTGCTGCTCGGCCTCACGCTGGGACCGGCTCACGCCGTGCTCGTGGTCGTGCTGCTCATCGTGCAGCTCGTCGACGCGGCACACGTCGCACGGCCTGGTGACGCGTGCGTCGCAGCAGGGGCGATCGATCTCCCGGCGCGCATTCTGTCGGCCAGAGTGGCGGGGTGAGCGCCCTCTCCCCGACCCGTGCTTCGGCGGTCAGAGTGCCGCCGACGGCGCTGCCGTCGGAGTGGCGGGACTCGATCCGCTTCGGCCTCGGCGCGGTCCTCCTCTTCCGGCTCGCCACCGAGGCGGTCGTGCTGGTCGGCCTCTACGGCGGCTCGACCCTCCGGGCAGTGCTGGGCGACCCCGGCGTGTTGGCTCGCCCCTGGCAGCAGTGGGACGCCCTGTGGAACGGGGCGATCGCGCAGTCGGGTTTCCTTTCCTGGTCGCACATGGTGCGGCCGCCTCACGTCTTCAGCAGCGCCGCCTTCCTGCCGGTCCTGCCCGGGCTGATGCATGTCACCGCCGTCGCCACCGGTCTGTCCAGCGGCGCCGCCGGCCTGGTGGTGGTAACGCTGGCGCTGCTGGCAGCAGCCATCGGCCTCCACCGGCTGGTGGAGATCGACTTCGGCACCCGCGCCGCTCGGGCCTCGGTGGTCCTGCTGCTGATCTTCCCCACCGCCGTGTTCCTCGGCGCCCCGTATACCGAGCCACTGGTGCTGGCAGAGGTGGTGTGGGCCTTTCTGGCGGCGCGATCGGGACGGCCATTGCTGGCCGGCGTGCTCGTGGGGGTCGCGGCGATGACCAAGTTCTATGCCATCGTCTTCGCCCTCCCGCTGGCCGCCGAAGCGCTGGTGACCACCTCTGCGCAATGGCGACCGCGGCTCAGGGCGCTGGCGCAGACGGCGGTCGGCCCAGCCCTCGGCATCTGTGGCCTGGCGGTGTTCTACGGGACCCTCTTCGGCGACCCGCTGCGTTTCTTCGGGGCGTCGCAGGACTGGGCCGGCCGCCACTTTGCCGCTCCATGGGTCGCGATCGGCAACGCGCTCAACCCGGCCCCGGGGCTCTCTCTCGACGGCGCGGCGAGTCTTCTCGATCTGGTCTGCGTGATCACCTTGCTCGCCGCCAGTGTGTACGCGTGGAAGCGGCTGCGCAGGTCGTACGCCGTGCTGCTGGCCGTGCAGCTTCTGGTATTCACGTCGACCACCTCGCTCGCGGGCACGTCTCGCTGGACGCTCGATGCGTTCCCGCTGTTCATCGCCGGTGGCGTCCTTGTTGCCGATCGACGCTGGCTTCGCATACTCATCTCGCTTGCGCTGGTGCCGTCGGCCGGTCTCTTCCTCTGGATCTACTCGCACGGTGGCTGGGCCGGCTGATGCGGCCAAGCCCGCCTACGATCGCTCAGGTGCCCATCCTCGCGCCCGCCACGGGCGTCGACGGGAGGCGCGCCGGCCGGCCCCGGCAGCGTTTCCAGCCGCGCCTGGCGCTCGGGATCCTCTCTGTTCTGGTCGTCTGCTTTGCCGCATTTGCGGTGTTGCGCATGTTCCCGCCCCAGTCCTACGGCCTGGCCGATGACTGGCGGGTCTTCTACGCCGCGGCGGCCGTGGTCCACAGCGGCGGTAGCCCGTACGATCCCGCTCTCATCCATGCCGCCGAGCAGGGCGCCGACCACTACAGGGTGGTGCAACCGTCGCTGGACGACTTCGCCAATCTGCCAATCGTCGCCTGGGCGCTTCAGCCGCTGACGGTGATGCCCTTCTGGGTGAGCTACGCGCTTTCCGCAGCGTTCGGGATGGCCGCCGCCGGGATCGCCATGTATGTCTGGCTGCGGCGGTGGGGATGGCGGGGCGCGGGGCGCTGGACGGTCCTCGCACTGCTGTCCTGGCCCGCGCTGCTCGGGGTCTTCAGCGGACAGTTCGACCTGCTTCTCCTGGCAATTCTGCTGGGAAGCATGACCCTGTCACTCCGCAGGCGCCCTGGGTTCGCTGGCGCGGCATGCATGGCTGCCGCGCTCATCAAGCCGCACATCCTCTGGCCACTGCCTCTGCTGCTCGCCGCCTCGCAATTGCCCGATCGCCGGGCGGCCGGCCGGTGCCTGGTCGCCGCCGCAGCCACGGCGGTGGGCATAGTGGGGGGCGGCGAGATCCTCATGCCGGGCGCGACCAGCGCCTTCCTTTCGCACCTGCTCGCGTTCGGCGGTCGGATTTCCTCCGTGCAGCCGGACCTCGCAGGCCTCCCGGGGATGTTCGAGCACCTGCCGGGCGGGGGCATCATCGCCACAGCGCTGACGGTGCTCGGCATGGTCGGGACGATCGGCTTTGCCTGCTTCTGGGCGGTCAGCGGCAGGGCACGCTCCGTCGTCCCGGACCTCCGATTGGCGCTCGGAGTCGGCGTTGGCATGGCAATCTGGCTAGCGGCGACCCCGTACGCGCATCCGAACGACGATGTGCTCCTTTTCCCGCTCATCGCGCTGTTGGTCGGCGCCGATGCCTGCGGCATCCATCAGCGAGACCTCGTCTGGGCACTGGCCGGGTCGGTGCTGCTCGTCGCTGGATTCGTGGTGTCACCCCTTGTCGGCAGCGTCGTCACCGTGGTTCTGGCAGCGATAATGTGGCGGCGCTGGACTGGCATTGGACACCCGGGAATCGCCGCATGCGCAGTGGTGGCGCTTGCCATCCTGCCCATGGTCTGGCCGTTTCACGTTCTGGCCGTGTCGCTCACCCCGCTGGCTGCACTCATCGTCGCGGTCGGGGGCGTCTCATTGGCGCGCAGGACGCTGCACGTGAGAGCGGGATATTCCCGTGCTTACGCGAGGGCAGGCTGACCTGCTTTCTTCATGCTCATGTGCAGCGCCTTGATGAGTGCGGCGCGCGACACAAGCGACGTGGGCGACTCGAGGGTGGCATGCCCCATCGCGCCCAGCGCGACAGCCTCAGCCGGTAGACGTTGGGGTCGCCCCTGAGCGACCCGTCGCGTGCCTTGTCGAGCAGTCCTCGCCGGCGCAGCCGCTCGAGTAGCGTGGCGCCGTCCTCGCCGCCACGGCGGTCCTCTATCTCCCGCCGCGTCGGAGCCCCCAGGATGCCCGCGAGCACCAGCACCCGACCGTGACACCGCACCAAACCCAGCGCTCATGCAGCCGCCAATGACGTAACCGAGCTGGACCCGTTGCCACGCCGTGAACCTCAAAGCATGGCAACCAGACTAACCAGTATCCGTACCCTTGCACCAACCCCTCAATGGGGACGGCAGGTCGGAAAAGTGACTGACTGTGATTCGGGCCTCAGGGTGCTGGATCGACGGTTCGACACATAGTGGTGACGCATTCTGAGCTGCGCTCGACTACTACGCGGAGGTCCAGGCGCGGGCGCTCGCCTATCATCAGCGCGGGCGTGACCCCGTAGCCCCCCTTGGGCCCACTCTCGAGGTCGGCGAGGGGCCGACGCGAGCTTGGGGCGGATATGGAGCACTCGCGGACCTCGGGATCGATGTGGGGACCGATCACGGCCTCCAGGAGCCCGGATTGTTATCGTCACTGTTGGCGGTACCCGTCAGCGCATCGGTAGTGCCGCACCTCGGAGACAGGCACGTCCTGGGCGACGGACGGCGAGCCGGGCTGCGCTGGGGGGTGTGGTTGCGTGTACCCGCGCTGAGCGACGTACCACCTCATCCGGCCTGTAAGTTCGTGTACCTAGTACACATTTGGTACACGCAGCGATGGGAACCCGCGGGGAAGCATCATCACGCTGAGTGGCAAGAAAGCCATGTTGTAGAATGTAGATCGCTTCTGGCCAACTTAGGCTACAAGGCCTTGGACCATTCCCGGCTTACAGGCCGGCTTGCACGCTCCCCACCATCGACAGTCGTCGGGTCACCGCAGCGGCAGCTCACCCTGCGGGGGCGGCGGCGCGCTTCCTGCCATCTGGCGTGCCACCGCGGCCACTGCGAGCGTGTCCACACGCTCGTTGCCCGGCTCCCCGCTGTGGCCGCGCACATGCTCGAAGTGCACCCGACTGTCCACGAGCGGATCGATGGTAGGAAACAGGTCGAGGTTGGCCTTGCGCTTCCACTGTCGGGTCAGCCAGTTGATCACGCCCAAGCTGTCGGTTCGAACAACGATGCGCCACTGTTCGTCGTCGCCAAGGCGGGCGCGAATCGCGCGGAGCGCCTCGCGCACGGCCTTGAGCTCCTCGCGATTGTTGGTGGTCATGGGTTCCGCGCCGGCGGCTTCTTCGAAGGAGCCATCCGGCCACTCGAGCCGGTAGGCCCACGCTCCCGTGCCAGGGTTTCCTGAGCAGGCTCCATCGGTATACGCGATGACGGTCATGGTCATGACACCACGACACGGTCGCACGCGGAGCACTGCACCAGCTCGGTGGCGACGCGAATGCGGCGGACCTCAGAGTTGGCGAACGGGACGTGACAGCCGCCGCAACTGTCGTTCACCATCCGCACCACCGCAGGTTGCACGCGACGGCTGAGCCGTTCGTACAGCGCGAGGTCGGGTGCCGGGAGAGTGCTGGTCAGCTCGGCACGGTCGCGGTCCTCGCGCTCCGCCGAGGCGCGCAGCGCAACCGCCTGTTCGAGGAGCTCACCGGCATGGTCCGCGCGCTCGAGCTCGCGCTCGACGATGGCTGCGTTGGCGTCGCGATCGGCTGTCGCGGCCGCCTCGGCGCGTTCCATCAGTGCGAGGAGTTTCTCGTCCTCCTGATCGATTCGCGCGCGCAGCGACTCGAGGTCGTGCTGCATGCCCACCAGTTCCTGTGGATTGCGCACGGACCCGTCGTAGAGGTGCTTGTCGAGCTCCCGGGCGCGCAGCCGCAGAGCGTCGACGGTGAGCTCGAGCGCGCGCAGGTCGGCGTCGGCCGCGGCCTGTTCGCGGCGCCTGCGCCGCGCCTCGCGCCGACGTCGTTCCAACTCGGGGTCCGCGGAGATCTGTGCTTCGACCTCTGCGAGTCGCGCGCGGTCGTGGCCGAGACGGCCGTCGATCTCCTGCAGCCGGAGCAGGTCCCCACCCCGGCTCACGCGCCGACCTCGACGAGGCGAGCGGTGTACGCACGGCGACGCTGAACGCACACGTCTGACGCGCGCACCGGCCAGCCCCGCTCCGCGAGCCACGGCACCACGAGCTGGTCGCGTTGCATGCACTGCAGGATCAACCAGCGCACGCCATGGGCGGGCGCGTCGCCCGCAATGGTCAGCACGGTGTTGGCGCCGAGCCCGGCGATCACCACCACATCCACCTCACCGAACCTCAGCGGAGCGAGGCCTGGGCCACAGCGCACCTCGACCCTGCCGGTCAGGCCCCATCCGGCGAGGTTGCTGCGCAGCTCACCCAGCGGCCCGGCGGAGAGCTCGGTGGCGATGACCCGTGCGCAACCACGCAGCGAGAGTGCCGCGCACAGAGCGCCGTGGCCGGCGCCGACGTCGGCAACGCGCATGCTGCCGGGCGGCACGAGGGAATCGACGCTTCGCAATCGAGGAGGAAGTGCAAACCTCACGCCGCCGCCTGCGACACGGCGGCGAGCGTGCGCAGGGTCTCGCGCGCCTCCCCGGAGTCGATGGCCGCCGCGCATCTCTCGATGCCCTCGCTCATGTCAGGTGCGACGTCCGCCGCCACCAGCGCGGCGGCACCGTTGAGCAACACCACGTCGCGCGCCGCGCCGCTGTCGCCATCGAGCACCGCGAGGATCAGCTTTGCATTGGTCGCTGCATCACCACCGGCCAGGGCCTGACGTGATGCGGCTCGCAACCCGAGCGCCTGCGGGTCGATCTCGAGGTCGCGAATGCCGGACTCGGTCACCTCGTACCCCCGGTTGACCCCGTCGAGACCGAGCTCGTCGATACCGCCCGGGCCCGTGAACACGAGCGCGTGTCGGTGGCCGAGCCGCTGGAGCACATCTGCCATCACCGCCGCCGGTGCGTTCCCGGCCACGCCGAGTGCCTGGTGGCGCACCCGCGCAGGGTTGGCGAGCGGCCCGAGGACGTTGAACACCGTGCGGATGCCGAGCTCACGGCGCACCGCCGCGGCGTGGCGCATCGCCGGGTGGAACGCCGGCGCATAGATGAATCCGATCCGCGCCTCGTCGACGCAGCGGCGGACGCCGGCCGCGTCGAGCGCCACGTGCACGCCAAGCTCCTCGAGGACGTCGGCACTCCCGCACCTCGATGACTGCGCCCTGTTGCCGTGCTTGGCGACGCAGCAACCCGCAGCAGCGGCCACCACTGCTGCAGCTGTCGAGATGTTGAACGTGTTGCTGCCGTCGCCACCGGTGCCGCACGTGTCGACCGCCCCCGGGGCCAGATCCACCTGCGTGGCGTGGTCACGCATCGACATCACCATCCCAGCAAGCTCGTCCCCGGTCTCGCCCCGGGTGCGCAGAGCAGCCAGCACTCCGCCGATCTGAGCGGACGTGGCACTCCCGTCCATGACCAGGTCCATGACGGCGCGCGCCGTCGCAATATCCAGGCAACCGCCCCCGACGATCGTCTCCAGCGCGCCACGCATCACCTCATCGGTCACGAGGGCGCGACCGTAACATCCGCGGGCCGGACATATACTCGGGCGCCCATGACCGCGCGCAGCCTGGCGCCTTTCGATCCCAACCTGGTGCGTCCCTGGAGCCTCGGCGACGGACGCCGCGGGGTACTGCTCCTGCACGGCTTCGCGGGCACGCCGCCGGAGCTGCGCCGTCTCGGCGAGCACCTCGCCGCCAACGGTTATCGCTGCCGTGGTCCTGCAATCGCCGGCCACGGGTCGACGCCGGAGGCGCTGGAGGCAACCAGTCGTCGTGATTGGACCCGCTCGGCGCAGGAGGAGCTCGATGCGCTGGCCGGCGAGTGTGACGAGGTGATGGTCGCCGGCCAATCGATGGGTGGCACCATCGCGCTGCATCTGGCCGCCACCGACCTGCGGGTCGCGGCGGTGGCCACGCTCGCCGCGCCGGTGTGGTTGTCGGGGGTCGCCACGCGCGCCATACCGATTGCACGCCGGGTGATGCGCTGGCATCGCCCCGGAGACGACGTCGACCTCTACGACCTGGAGGCCATCGACGAGCTCTACTCGCACGGTTTGCGTCCCATGCGCGCCATCCATGAGTTCACCAGCCTCCTCAAGGAGGTGCGCGAGGAGCTCGCCGCGATCCGCGCGCCGGTGCTCGTGCTCCACGGCGGTCGCGACCGCACCATCGCTCCCGCCAATGCCGCGGAGATCGAGCGCCGCCTTGTGTGCAGCAGCGACGTGCGCCGCCGCTCCTTTCCGCGCAGCGGTCACGGCATGAGCGTCGACATCGACCGCGACCAGATCCATGCCGCCGTCCTCGATTGGTTCGACGGCCACCCGCGCTCCTCGCGCGCCGGCGCGCCCGCCACGGCCCACGCGTCTGGCTGAGATCAGCCGCCGAGCTCGTCCAGGAGCCGGCGTGCCAGCTCGGGGTCGATGACCGGGTTGGCGGGAGGTCCCTCGTCCACGGGTCGGTGCCTTCCGGACCGCACGCGGTTGCCGCTCTGGCGCTCGGCGTCACTGCGTTTCGTCCCGCTGATCGTGTGCCCGCAGGCGACACAGCGAAGCACCGCGGTGCTGCTCCCGGCGCCGGCGTACTCGCGGTGTGACATACGCAGCGGGGCGCCACATCGAGGGCATGGGCGTGGAGGTATCCGATCCCCGCGCTGTGCTGGCATGTTGCGTTGCAAGACCTCAGATCTCCTTCACCGACGTTTACCGATGCTTGCTCGTGGCGTGACCGACGCTGCTGACGCGAAGCGTACGGTTCCCATCATTCCGAGGGGCTCACGAGAACGGTCGGTGACCAGCAGGAGCATCAGATGGCAGCGGCAGATGCGCAGACTCTCGCGGACGCGAGCGAGAACGATGCGGCCCAGCGATACCTGCGTGAGCAGCGTCTCGCCACCATCGTCGCAGAGGCGATGCGCCGCGCCGACGCCATGTCTCGACTCGACGCCAGCCTTCGTCTGCGCGTGAGGCGTCCCGCGGCCTGACGCTGCCTCGCCGTCGGCGTCGCCTAGAGTGGCGCGATGGGCAGCCTGGCGGAGCGCCTGCGCGGCGCGGTGGACCCGCTCGACACCGTCCACGATGCGCCCACCTCGACCCGGCGCCACGCCGCAGTGCTGTTGCTGTTCGACGCCAGGGATGAGCGGCTACCACTCCTCTTCCTGGAGCGCACCGCGCACCTGCGCCACCATGCCGGCCAGATTGGCTTCCCCGGAGGCGGCACTGAGCCCGCGGACGGCAACGTTGTGGTCACCGCGCTGCGCGAGGCACACGAAGAGGCCGGCATCCCGCCGGAGGTCGTCGAGGTGGTCGGTCTGTTGCCGCCATTCCTGACGGCAACATCCGACAACTGGCTCACCCCGGTGGTAGGGCTGCATGATCGTGACATCGAGCTCCGGCCCGACTCGTTCGAGGTGGCGCGACTCTTCCGGCTCGACCTCGGTGCCCTGATGACTGCGCCGCACACGGTGCGCACCCTGACCCACGAGGGCCACTCGCGCGAGGTGCATTTCTACGAGATCGATGGCAACGTGGTCTGGGGTGTCACGGCGGCGATCGTCCATGAGCTGATCAGCCGCATCGAGCGCAGCCGCGCCTGAGAGCCTCAGCGATACCGCGGGTGGACGATGAAGGGGTTGCTCTCCATCTCCTGCGCGATGGTTGTGCTCCGGCCGTGGCCGGGGTACACGACCGTGTCCGCAGGGAGCGCGTACAGCCGCTGCTCGATGCTGGCCATCAGCTGTTGCCAGTTGCCCCCGGGGAGGTCGGCGCGTCCCACGCCGCGAGCAAACAGTGTGTCACCGCTGATCAGGTCGGTGCCGAGCAGGAAGCAAACGGAGCCCCGGGTGTGGCCGGGCGTGTGGACCACGCCGACGCTCAGGCCGTGCCAATCGATCACCTGGCCATCGTCGAGGTCCTCGTCGACCTGGACGTCGGGTGTGTCCTGCGGGATGCCGGGAAGGAATCGCATGCTCATCAGCTGCTCGCGGTCGGCGGGATGGAGAGCAACCGGGCACTGGTGCACGGCGACGACGCCCGGCACACCGTTGACGTGGTCGCCGTGCCCGTGGGTGAGCAGGATGCGCTCGCAGCGCCAGCTGTTGTCCTCGAGCAGCTGCAACGCACGCACCTGCTGCAGACCCGGGTCGACGACCATCGCCGCATCGCTGTCACGGCGGTGGAGCACGTAACAGTTCTGGTCGTATGTGGGGTCGACGACGACGCTCAGCTCCAGAAGGTCACGGAGTGCGTCGGCCATCACGCCGTGATGGTCGGGTGCGGACCCTCGTCGGTGCGCAGCGGCAGCATGAACCCGGTGGTGCGCTCTCGCCGCTGGGCCGGCGCATCGACCAGGGCACGGTCGAGGACCTCGCCGACGTTGTCGACCGGCACCACCTCGACGGTGTCGAGCACCTCGCGGGGAATCTCCTCCAGGTCGCGCATGTTCTTGCGCGGCAGGATGAAGGTCGTCAACCCGGATCGATGCGCGGCGAGCAGCTTGTCCTTGACCCCGCCGATGGGGAGCACACGGCCGCGCAGGGTTACCTCGCCCGTCATCGCGACGTCGCGGCGCACTCGGCGTCCTGACGCCACGCTCACCATTGCGGTGACCATCGTGACGCCAGCAGAAGGGCCGTCCTTGGGGATGGCGCCGGCGGGGACATGGATGTGCAGCGCGTGCGTCTCGAAGAAATCGCGCGGCGCCCCGTACTCGACGGCGTGGACACGCGCCCACGACAGCGCTGCTCGCGCCGACTCCTCCATGACACTGCCGAGCTGACCTGTGAGCGACAGGTCGGGCCGAGCCTCCACGGCGAGCGCCTCGACGGTGACGATGTCGCCGCCGACCTCGCTCACCACCACGCCCGTGACCGCGCCGACCTCGTCGTCGTCCTGTGCCTCGCCGTAGTCGAAGCGCTGGGGGCCGAGGAATTCACTGAGCTGCTCGGGCTCGACCACGACCGCCTCGGCGCCGGCCGTCAGCCGGCGCGGCACCTTGCGCGCTATCTCGGCGATGGTGCGGTCGAGCTGGCGGACCCCGGCCTCGCGTGTGTACCCATGGAGGATCGCCACCAGTGTGTGGTGGGGGATGGTCAGCTCGCCGTCCTCGAGCCCGTGTTGCTCGAGCTGGCGTGGAAGCAGGTGACCCTCCGCGATGCCCAGCTTCTCGGCCTCGGTGTACCCGCTGATGCGGATCAGCTCCATCCGGTCGCGCAGCGCCGGGCTGATGGTATCGACCATGTTTGCTGTGGTGATAAAGAGGACGTTGCTGAGGTCATAGGGCACCTCGAGGTAGTGATCGCTGAACTCACGGTTCTGCTCGGGGTCGAGGACCTCGAGCAGCGCCGCCGACGGATCGCCTCGGAAGTCCGTGCCAACCTTGTCAATTTCATCGAGCATGATGACGGGGTTCACGGTTCCGGCCTGCTTCATCGACTGGATGATGCGGCCGGGCAGAGCGCCGATGTACGTGCGCCGGTGGCCGCGGATCTCCGCCTCATCGCGGATGCCACCGAGCGACAGGCGCACGAAGCGGCGTCCCATGGCGCGTGCGATGCTCCTGCCCAGCGACGTCTTGCCAACGCCCGGCGGGCCGACCAGGCAGAGAATCGGTGTCTGCAGGACGCGGTGGGGGCGGGTTGTCGCCTCCACCATGGGGTCTGCGACGGGCTGCTCTTCAGCGACGACAGGTGCAACGGCCGCCTCGTCCGTCACGACCGCCGGTTCGTCTGCCTGCGCTGCGGCGGCCAGTGCCGCGGCCCGACGCTGTGCGCGGTCGCGCACAGCCATCCACTCCAGGATGCGGTCCTTGACCTTGGCGAGGCCGTAGTGGTCCTCGTCGAGGATCGCCGCCGCGCGGTCGATGTCGATGTGCTCGGTGGGGCGCTCACCCCACGGGAGGTCGAGCAGCCAGTCGACCCAGGTGCGCACCATGCCCATCTCCGGCGACGCGCCGGGGATCTGCTCGAGACGCGAGACCTCCTTGAGCGCGCGAGCCCGGACATCCGCAGGCATGCCGAGCGCCTCGATGCGTGCCACCAGGTCCTCGCCCTCCTCCCCCTCGCCCTCGAGCTCGGCGAGCTCCTTGCGCACCGCGCGCAACTGCTCGCGGAGGATGTGCTCGCGCTGGGACTTGTTGATGGTGCGCTGGACGTCTTCATGGATGCGAGTGCGCATGGAGGCGACCTCCACTTGCCGGCCCAGCAGCGGGGCGAGGCGGCGCAGTCGCTCGACCACGTCGAGCACCTGGAGGAGCTCGACGCGCTCGGTAACGGTGAGGTCAGGCGCAGCCGAGGCGATGTCGGCAACGCGCGCCGGGTCGGTGGCTCTCGCCATCGCCGCGGCGACCTCGGGGGAGACCTGCCCACCGGCGGTGACGTAGTCGGCGTAGAGCTGGCGGACGCTGCCGGCCAGCGCGTCGGCCTCAGTGCCGGAGACGTCGCCGTCCTCCACGAGCTGATACGCCGCCGACCAGTGCTCACCGTCGGTGTCGAAGGACAGGAGCCGGATGCGCTGCTGGCCTTCAACCAGGGCGTGTGCCCCGGCGCCGGGGATCAGCCGCAGCGCAGCGACGGTGGCCACGACGGCGATCTGATGGAGGTCGTCGAAACCCACCTCGTCCGGTTCCGCGTCACGCTGGACGGCGAGGATGACGCGCGCGTCGGCGCTGACCGCTGCCTGCAGCCCCGCCACGGAGCGTGGCCGGCCGGCCGCCAGCGGCGCCAGCTGGTGCGGGAAGACCACGTTGTCCCGCAGGGGCACGACCGGCAGGCGTGTCTGCTCGGCCTCGGGCGCGGCGGCGGACGGGCTGCTCATGAGGCGAGGATACCCGTGACCCCCCGGTTCAACCGCGGCCGTTCCATGCCGGGTCGGCAACCGCCCAATCGCGCTCGAAAGCGTCGCCGAAATACGCGGCGGCCGCGGCGTTGTCGATGCGCAACCCCGCCTCCAGCGAGGAACCCAGCCCGGCAGCACTCCAGTTCGAGGACATCACCAGGGCGGTCCGGTCCACAACCATGCCCTTGGCGTGACCGGTGGTGCAGCGCGCCGGGTCCATGACGCGGGTCGGCAGACCGCGGTCGCGCAGGGCGGCGACGTCACCGTCCGCCGGGACGGTGCCGAGCAGCACCCGCACATCCGCGCCCTGACCGCGGAGCTCCATGCAGCGCTCCAGAAGCGGGCGCACCTCGTGGGCCCAGGCGTGGATGTACGGCACAGTGACCAGGCAGCGCCGGCTGGGAGGTTCGAGGAGCGCCTCGATGGCAGTGCGCACGGCCCGCGCGTCCGTGGCCAGATGGAGTCGCCGCGGCGACACCTCAACCTCGAGTGGGGCCACGCTGGGGTGGGGCGCCCCCACCGGTGGCACTTCGGACACGTGCTCGACCGTCCATACCGCGGGCGGGGGCACGGCCTCGCGCCAGACCGCGCTGATCTTCGAGCGCGCGCCGGCGGCGAGGGTCGGCGCTCCGTCGACGAAGGCCCACCACTCCCTCGTCCCCGACATCGGGGCCGCATCAGGGGGCAGCCTCCCGTGGTGGTCGGCCGGTGCGTCGCGCTGGATCAGGTTGCCGGTGCCGACGGCGAGGCGATCGCTGTCTGCGACAAGCAGCTGCCAGTGCGCCTCGCGCAGCCCGTCGTGGCGACGGACGCGGCAGGGCACGGCAACACCGCGCTCCATGGCCGCGCGCAGCTCTTCGAGACATCCACGGTTGGCGTCGCCGTGGCCGTCGAGGAGCAGCCGGACGCGCACCCCGCGTTCGACCGCGCGCGGAAAGATCCAGCCGTAGCTTGGGCCCGCCTCGTACACGGCGACGTCGAGACGGGTCGCGGCCGACTCGATGAAACGGTGCAACAGGGTGCCCGCGGAGTCAGGCCCGAGCGCGCAGGTGAGCCGGGTCACGGTGTCCCGATCGAGAGGGCGCTGACGAGCATGCGCGGGCCACAATAGGCGCCATCGACGAGATTGAGGGATCGTTCCCGCCTGCGCCGCCTCCCCCACCTTCGGGCTGGCGCGCCCCCGAACCGTCCTTTGTGTACAGCGACGCGCAGACGGCGCCGCCGCCGGACGTGCCGGCGCGCCGCCGCCGCCGTGGTCTGCTCGGTTCGATCGCGCTGCTCCTGGTCGGGTTGGTCGTCGGTGGCGGGATCGCGTTCGCGGCGCTGCACGACCGGGGCTCCTCGGGGGTCGCGGAGGTCCAGGTGAACGGCAGCCCGGCCACGGTGGCCACCGTCGCCGCGGTTGACGTCGCCAACCGGCTCGGCCCGGCGGTCGGCACCATCATCGCCAGCCTGCAGGGATCCAACGGTCTCGGCAGCGGCTTCGTGATCGCCAAGGACTCATCGGTGAGCTACCTGGTGACCAACAACCACGTTGTCTCCGGGGCCACCAGCCTCCACGTGGTCATGCCTGACGGTCAGCAGTTCACCGCCACGCTGGTGGGCACCGACAGCCTCGATGACATCGCGGTGGTCAGCGTGCCCAGCACCGCGCTGCCCCAGGCGACGTTCGGCACGTCCTCGACGCTCACCGCCGGCGAGTCCGTCATCGCCATCGGGTCCCCGCTCGGCGACCAGGGCTCGGTCACTGTCGGGGTGATCAGCGCCCTGCACCGAACCATCACCGCCAGCGGCGAGACCGGATCCTCGTCGGAGACCCTCGAGGACGTGCTCCAGACCGATGCCTCGATCAACCCCGGGAACAGCGGAGGGCCTCTGGCCGACACGGCCGGCAACGTGGTCGGGGTCAACGTCGCCACTGCGGGCAACGCCACCAACATCGGCTACAGCATCCCCGCCGACCTGGCTCGCTACGTCGCGGAAACCCTGATCGCGCACAAGAAGGTTCAGCACCCCTTCCTCGGCATCGCCTACTACACCAGCATCGATGCCATCGAACAGGGGACGCCGTTTACCGGACCCGGGGTCCTCGTGCACGGAGTCAGCGCCGGGACACCCGCCGCCCAGGCGGGGTTCCAGGTCGGCGACATCCTCGTTGCCATCGACGGGGTGCCCATCGACAAGGGCCTCACGCTCGGCGGTCTCATCCAGCCACACAAGGTGGGCGACACGATCACCTGCACGGTGCGTCGCGGCAGCCAGACAGTGACGCTGCACGCCGTCCTCGAGGAACGGCCCAACGGCTGAGCGCCCGCTTGTCAGCCGGCCGGGGTCCGCACCGTGGCCGGGACTCGAGAGCGTCGTGTGCTCCACGCGGGCTGCCGCTCGACGAACTCGTACAGCGAGGCAGGGCGCCCAGGGCCGTTCTTCACCACCCGTCCGGTGGCGCGCACCAAGCCGGACTGCTCGAGACCGCGACGGAAGTTGGACGGCTCGTAGGTCACGCCGCTGATCGCTTCGAAAACGCGCCGTGCCTGCGGCATGGTGAAGCGCTCGGGGAGAAGACCGACCGCGATGTTCGACCACCAGACCTTGCCGCGCAGCCGCTCGACACCGTCGGCGATGACCGCGGCGTGGTCGAAGGCCAGCGGCGGAAGGGCATCGACGGGAAACCATCGGGCCGCCGACTCCTCCTCGCGGAGCACGGCGGCGTCGATGAGCCCGAGGTAGGCCACCGAGGGGATCCATCCCCGCGGATCGCGCGCTGGATCCCCGTACGTTTGCAGCTGTTCCATATACACGGCACCGACACCCGTCTTCTCGGTGAGCTTGCGCTGTGCGGTCTCCTCAGGGCGCTCGTCTCCGCTCATGAAGCCGCCCGGCAATGACCACATCCCGGCGTGTGGCTCCTCCTCACGCCGCACCAGCAGGACGTGCAGCTGACCTGCGACAGGCGCCAGGACCACCGGGAGCGCGTTCAACCCCGCCGGGGCCGCGAAGCCGGCGCTGTTGACTGCGTGCATCTGCTCGGTCATCGCGAGCCCAACGTAGCAAGTTGAGCCACGTGTGACGGGCCGGTGGTGTCTGGCCGGGGGGACGGCGTCTCGTGAACCGGCCGTCACAGTCTCGCCACGTCCGGCCGCTCGACGGGCCCTACGCTGCAAGCGCAGTGAACAGGTCGATCCCACCGAGAGTGCGCCCGCTTGGCGTTCCCCGCTCGCCACGGCGCAGGTTCGTTCCGCCCGGCGCGGTCCGCGCCGCCCAGGTGTGCCTGCTCGCCCGCATCATCTTCGTGGTCGGGCTGGTGCTCCTCGCCGGGTCGGCGACCGTTCCAACCGCGCTCAACGTTCCCGGCTATGGCCACTTCGTCCTTCCGGGCTCGTCCACCTGGAGCGCCGCCGCCATATGGGTGGTCGCCGGTGGCGTCTTCGAGGGTGCCCTGGTGCTGCGCCTTGGGCGCCTGCGTGCCGGGAGCCGCCGGGTGATCCTGCTGGTCGAGGGCCTTGTCATCGCGGCCACCGGGCTGTACACCGCCGCCGGCCTGAAGATCGCGCTGGTGCCGCTGGTGAGCGCAATCGCAGCGATGGTCCTCCTCCGCCTCGACCACGTCCGGCATTCATTCGATCGCGCTCGCGCCGCACGCAGGGTCCTGTGGCAGGAGATCCCGGCGACCCTGTTCGACGGCTATTCGCTCCCTGACCCCACCGCGACCAAGGAGATCCAGCGGATCGGCTACCGGGTGGGGGTCGACTCCGACAGGGGTCGCGCGGCTGCGTCGGAGATGTCCAGGGCATAGCCGACGGCGGGCTCGCGGTGGCCGGCCACGACAAAGCTGCCCTCGCTGAACGCGAGGCAGCCGCGTGCCTCGTAGAAGCGACGAGCACTCCCCCTCGCCAGGGTCCACACCTCCATGCGCGAGCAGCTGCGCACGCGCAATTCGGCCAGCGATCGCTCCCACAACGCGGAGCCCACGCCGCGGCCCTGCTCCGGCGGCGACACGTAGAAGGCAGCCAGCTCGCCGTCACCGCCACGCAGCAGACCCAGCCCGGCGAGCCCGATGATGCGCCCGCCACGCCGCGCCGCAAGGGTTCCGGCGGGCGCGAGGCGAGCGTCCACCCAGCTGCCGTGCCCCTCGAGAGTGCCGTCGAAGATCCCCTCGATCTCAGCTCGGCTGAAGATGTGGGAATACGCTGAGCGCCAGGCAGCGCGGACCACCCCCACCCGCTCCTCGCGTTCGCCGGCCACCTCACTCCAGCCGATGGCGACATCGCTCAATGGCCGAACGGGACCTCCTGGCCGGTCACGACGAGCTCGATCGACCGGGCCATCGCGGCGGCGAACTCGGCTCGCTCGGCAGCGTCGACGCCAGGTTCGACCTGCTTGCCGGCCTGCCGGTTGGCGATCCACGGCGGCAGCCCGCGCCCGATGAGCTCGCTGTCCACGCGGGCGCTCACGTGGCAGTCGTCGACCTCGTCGACCTCGATGGACACGCGGTTGAGGACGGAGGTGCTGTCGACGACCTTCCAGGTCTTGGCCCACCGCCGGGTGCTGCCGCCCGGGGTGATGACCAGCCGCACCGGGTCGGCGACCAGGCTCGCCCCGGTCTTGGGCGCCACCCGGGTGAGCACCTCGCGGATGCGACCCTCGAGGTCGCGCGCGATCCAGCCGACCAGCGAAGGTGCGCGGTTGTCGAGGTCGGGCAAGCCGGCGACCACCTCTCCTCCCTCGATGGCGGTCATCGTCGATGCATGCCGGCGGCAGTACGGGAACCCCGCGACCTCGGCGACGTGGTTGGGGCACCACCCGGTCGGGCAGCGGCGAGACCGCTTGTCGACGTAGCTGCATTGTGTGCCGTCAAGGCGCCGGCAGCCCTCCGCGGCACACCGTTCGCGGGCGGGTGTCGCCTCGGGCGTGGCGGTCGGAGGGCTCGGCCGGCGGCGGAACACTGATCTCCTCCAATGCGCGAAGGGCTCCCCCGCGCCCATGGTGACCCCGCGCGAATACGCCGTCAAGCAGTGCGGCAATAGCGTCTTCCGCTTCACTTCCCGAGGCCAGCTGGCTGCCGGCGCTGCGCCAAGTGAAGGAGCGTTCGCCGCGCATGAACCTGGCCATCTACGCGCCATCGTGCTGATCAGCGCCGCGGCGGGCATCGCGGTCGCTGTCGCGGCCACCCCCTAGGCAATCCTCGCCGGCGAACAGCCGGGCAACGTACCTGTATCCGAGAGCGCACCGACTCCCTGGACGCCGGGCGGTAAGGTGGTGGCGTGAACAGCACCACGCCACTGGGGGGTGCGGTCGACGAGGTCTCCGACGTCGCTCGAGCCGCGGTTGCCTTCGTCAAGCCGCGCCTGCGCGGCGTGCTCCACGCGATGGCGTTCCCGGTGTCGCTGCTGGGCGGAGCGTGGGCCATCCTGCACGCCCCGGCGGGGACCGCGCGAACCGCGACCGCCGTCTACGCCGCGACGCTCAGCGGCTGCCTGGGGGTCAGTGCGCTCTATCACCGCGGACACTGGTCGCGCCGCGCAAGGGCGTGGCTGCGACGACTCGACCACGCCACCATCTTCATGCTCATCGCGGGGACCTTCACGCCGATCGCGGTGATCGCACTGTCGGGGTGGCTGACCACTGCCACGTTGGCGGTCGTCTGGGGTGGCGCGGTGGCGGGCAGCCTCCTCACCACGTTCTGGAACAACGCCCCGGTGGTCATCGAGGTGGGCCCGTACCTCGCTGTCGGTGGTTTCGGGGTCGTCCTCCTGCCCCGCCTGCTGGCCAACCTCGGCCCGGTGGGCGTCGGGTTACTGGCGCTGGGCGGTGCCGTGTACGTCGCCGGCGCGATCATCTATGCGTTCCAGCGGCCAAACCCCTGGCCGCGCACGTTCGGCTTCCACGAGATCTTCCACACATTGGTCCTTGCGGCCGCCCTGCTGCAGTGGATCGCGATCACGCACTGGGTGCTGCCGGCGGCGTGAGCGCGGCTCGTCACCGAGGCCCCCGGGACGCGGTCGGTTGACCGCGCGCACCGGGACGCTGTGGGTACACGACCAGTCCGCGCGGGCTGGGCGCGAAGCCGATGGTGCGCAACCGTGAGGCGAGCGGGTGCAACGGGGCAGGCTCGCCGTCGATGGACTGGAGATCCAGCCGACTCAGGCGCGCAGCAACCTTCGACAGCGCGTCGACATCATCGTCGGCGATCTCCCCGCAGGTGAGCATCGACCGTCCCCCCCGCTCGACGTACAGGCGCAGCTCGCCGCCGCTGAGCACCACGAACGAACCGGCAGACCGGGCTGCGCGTCCGGCGAGCTTTGGCCAGGGCAGCACCGCCCCAAATGGGTTGGCAGGGTCGATCGCGGCGAGGAGAACGGTCGCACCTGTCCCGGTGCGCTGCGAGCGGAGCGCGTCCACCGCGCCGCCGAGCGCGAACTGCGCGGCGCCGCAACCCTCCACGAAATACCCGCGCCGAATCCTTCCCGATTCCTCCATCGCCCTCAGCACGGGGTAGAGCGCGGCGAACCCACCGGGCACGTTCTCCGCGGCCACCGCTTCGCGGGTCAGGACACCGTGCCGCTGCAGCAGTGCGTTCGCGAGCGCGATGCCACGCTCGGTGCCCCCGGCACCAGCGTCCTGGGCGGGCGCGAGCAGCGACCACCTGCCCTGCGCCCGTGGCGGCACCAGTCGCATGAGCGGACGGCGCGGGTGACGGCGAACGGGTCCAAGGAAACGCAGCGGCTGCACGGTGTCGTTGGTCACCTCGCCCGCCCACACGAGGTCGTAGACGGCGTCGACCACGTCGTCGAGCGGGATCCCCGCGGAGGCGTCGAGCAGGTCCCGCATGAAGGCGGCTCCCCTCTCACGGAGCTGCAGCCGGATGGCATCATGCAGCTCGCTCTGGGGCGGCTCGTTGGGAAACGACAGCAGTCGCCCGGCGTCGCCACGAAGGAACAGGGCGAGGCGACCGTCATCGCGCCCCACAGCGCCCCTCCCCTGCCACAGCACCTCACCAGCGGCGATCAGCTCATCGAGGACGCGACCGTCGTAGGTCATGCGCGCGGGGAGGATGTCACGCTCGAGCACGGACAGCGGGATCGCCATTCCCTGCAGTTGGGTGATCACCTCCATCAGACGCTCGTGGCCGCGCGCGTCCGCGCCCACGCCCTGCCACGCGGGGAGGAACCGCGCCAGGGTCTCCGCAGGAACCGCTTCGACCTCGCGGCGCAGCGTCGCCAGGGAACGGCGGCGAAGCCGTTGCAGCACCTCGGGGTGACAGTACTCGCGGTCGGCTCCGCCGGGACGGAAGTGGCCTGCGATGAGGTCGCCGTCGCGCGTCAGGGAGGAGAGGACGTCGACAACGCCACCGACCGGTATCGCCCACCGCAGCGCCACGTCGGCGGCGACGAATGGCACGTGGGTGCGCGCGTAGCGGCGCACCAGCGCGGCCATGGCGTCCGCGGTGGGAACCAGGTGAGCGCCGGCAAGCCCCGGCGGGAGCGCAACCCCGAGCGCATCCCGGTACCGTCCCGCGTCGTCCGATGCGATGACCCGCGTCTCGGCGGCGAGCCGGACACGGAGCGCGCGTCGCGCCGCCAGGAGCTCGCCAACCCAGACGGCGGTGATGCCGCGCGCGGCCGCCTCGTCGTCGGACAGGTCGCCGACCGCACGGAGGACGTCGAGGGCGCCGTCGGCGTCGCGCGGGTGCCGCGATTCGTCGAGCCGCTGCAGTTCGAGCTCGATGGCGTCGATGGCGTTCGCGTCGAGCAGCTCGCGGAGGTCGTCGCTGCCGAGCAGCTCGGCGAGCAGCTCGCGGTCGAGGCTGAGAGCATGCGCACGCCGCTCGGCGAGCGGCGCATCGCCGTCGTACATGTACTGGGCGATGTACTCGAAGAGCAACGATGAGGCGACCGGGGACGGCTGCGCGGTCTCCACCTCGACAACACGCACCTGGCGGGCGCGCACCGCTCGCATGATCCCGGCGAGCGCATCGAGGTCGAAGACATCACGCAAACATTCGCGGTACGTCTCGACGAGGATGGGAAACGAGGGGTGACGGGAGACCACCTGCAGGAGCCCGGCGCTGCGCTGGCGCTGCTGCCACAACGGCGTGCGCTGCCCGGGTCGGCGCCGCGGCAGCAGCAGCGCGCGAGCTGCGTTCTCGCGGAAGCGCGACGCGAACATCGAGCTGCCCTGGAGCTGGTCGGTCACCTCGGTGACGACGGCGTCAGGCTCGACAAAGAGGCACGCCATGTCGGGGAGTCGATCGACGTCGGCGATGCGCAGCGCGAACCCGTCGTCGCTGTGGATCGCCTGCACGTCGGAGCCGACCTGGTCGCGCAGGCGCTGCGCCGCCACCAGCGACCACGGCGCGTGCACCCGCGCTCCGAACGGTGTCAGCACGCATACCCGCCAGTCGCCGAGCTGGTCACGGAAACGCTCCACCACGATGGTGCGGTCATCCGGCACGGCCCCGGTGGCCTCGGCCTGGCCGGAGAGGTGATCCATGAGGTTGCGCGCGGCGCGCTCGTCCATGCCCGCACGCGAGCGCAGCCGTTCCAGCCCGGCACCCTCGTCGCCGCTGCGCAGCTCGCGCACCATCGCGCCCACCGCGGCGCCCACCTCGTACGGACGGCCCACGGAGTCCCCGTGCCAGAAGGCGATCTTCCCGGGTTCGCCAGGCGCGGGAAGCACCAGCACCTGCTGCGGGGTGATGTCGACGCAGCGCCAGCTGGTGGCGCCGAGGATGAACACCTCGCCGGGACGCAGCTCGTACACCATCTCCTCGTCGAGCTCGCCCACGCGACGCCCGTCCTCGAAGATGTTGACGCTGTACAGGCCGCGGTCGGGAATGGTGCCGCCACTGGTGACCGCCAATCGCTGCGCGCCGGCCCGGCCACGAACCGTGCCCGCGACTCGGTCCCACACGATGCGCGCGCGCAGCTCGCCGAACTCCTCGGAGGGGTAGCGTCCGTCGAGCATGTCGAGGGTTGCCTCGAAGGCGCGCGGGCTCAGGTCAGCGAATGGGTACGCGCGGGTCACGGTACGCTGCAACGCGGCGACCTCCCACGTGTCGAGCGCGACCATGGCGACGATCTGCTGGGCGAGGACGTCGAGCGGGTTGCGCGGCACGCGCGTCTCCTCGATCGCCCCCTCGAGCATGCGCTCGGCGATGGCCGCGGCTTCGAGGAGGTCGCCACGATGGGTCGGGAAGATCGTCCCGCGGGAGGCGACGCCGACGCTGTGACCTGCACGGCCGATGCGCTGCAGGCCTGAGGCGACGGTCAGAGGCGAGCCGACCTGCACGACAAGGTCGACCGCGCCCATGTCGATCCCCAGCTCGAGGGAGGAGGTGGCGATGAGCGCGGGGAGGCGACCCTCCTTGAGCATCTCCTCCACCACTGACCGCTGCTCGCGCGCGATCGAACCGTGATGGGCGCGCACCAGGTCCTCGCCGGCGAGGTCGTTGAGCTGTCCGGCGAGGCGCTCGGCAAGGCGCCGCGAGTTGACGAAGACGATCGTCGAGCGGTGCGCGCGGATCAGCTCGAGCAGTCGCGGTGTGACCGCGGGCCAGATGCTGCGCCGTGGTGCACGCGGTATGGAAACGTCGCCAGAGCGTTCGGCACCGCGGTCGAGGTCGCTCATGTCGTCGACCGGGACCTCGATGGTCAGCTCCATCGGTTTGCGCACACCGGCGTTGACGATCGCCACCTCACGGTCGCCGCCGAGGAAACGTGCGACCTCGCTCAGCGGGCGCTGGGTTGCGGAGAGGCCGATGCGCTGCGGTTCGCTGTCGGTCAGCGCGCAGAGGCGCTCGAGGCTCAGCGCCAGGTGCGCGCCGCGCTTGGTCCCGGCGACCGCATGGATCTCATCGACGATGACCGTGGTCACGCTGCGAAGCGTCTCGCGCGCCGCGCTGGTGAGCATGAGGAAGAGCGACTCGGGCGTGGTGATGAGGATGTCCGGCGGATGACGCACCAGGTCGCGCCGCTCGGCTGACGTCGTATCACCGCTGCGAACCGCGGCGCGGGCCTCGCGGAACGG
>CAAGKR010494012.1_pt1 | contig 23618 bp, 18 predicted proteins | sample 2556971 | NCBI WGS metagenome assembly CAAGKR01 (sample SAMEA5207829, study PRJEB30636) | soil metagenome | biome: forest; feature: boreal; material: soil | place: USA | collected 2011-09 | depth 1 m | reverse complement strand
TCCAGCCTTAAACTGAGCATTGGCCGTGACTACCGCAAACAAAAGGAAAAGTCCGCACGTTATGACGCGGACCAAGCTAAACGTGGTTCGATTCATTGGAAGGCCCTCCTGAGGCCGCTTGAGTTTCACAGTTCTTCGAGCTAAGGCCCCGAAAGGTTGCGTAAATGACATAGAAGTTGGAAGAGTTCACCCCAAAGAGAGTCGGCTCTCACTTCTTGGGGGACGAATTCAAAACGCGCTTACGCACATTACCTTGGGAGACGGCTTTTGTATGTGCTCTGACGCACACTGGGGAGAATTGTTAATACCACTAATAAACCAAGACTTCAATATATATTTCCCTGGAAGACTCTGTTAAGCTGCGCCGCGAAAGAATAAAATTCTTGCAGATCCCTGCAATCGGTGAAACCACTTGCGGCTTGCAGGCGGCCAGCCCAGCTCAACGATTTGTGCGTTATCACCGTCGAACCGCAGGGTGGGGTATAAACAACCCAGTTGGGAAAGAAAGGGAAACGTACTCAATGAAACGTCGAACATTGATGCTTTGCACAGTTCTTTTCGGGCTAATCGCCGGCGGCTGTGTGTCCAGCACACAACAAACAAACACTGGGGCTGCGAGAAAGAAGAAGGGCCCAAACGATCCAGTCGTCATCGGCTTCTCGATGGACACTGTGAAAGAAGAGCGTTGGCAACGCGACAAGGATCTGGTCGAGAAGCACGCGAAAGAGCTCGGAATGAAGGTTTCCGTGCAGGTGGCTAATGGCGATGATAGCTTGCAGGTAAAACAGGCAGAGAATCTTCTGACGCAGGGGGTCGATGTCTTAATCGTCGCGCCGCATAACGGCGAAATAGCGGCGTCTATTGTGGAGGCGGCCCACAGACAGGGTGTTCCTGTAATCAGCTACGACCGATTAATCAAAAACAGCGACGTTGACCTATACGTCTCACATCAGGTCGTAAAGATTGGCGAGATGCAGGCAAAGTACCTGCTGGATCACGTGAACAAGAAACCTGCGAATTTCGTGATCGTTGGTGGCTCACCTACTGATAACAATGCGCTGCTGCTGCACGAGGGACAGATGAACATCCTGAAGCCGGCAGTAGATCGCGGCGACGTGAAGATTGTCACGGATCAATATGCGAAAGAGTGGCAGGCAAGCGCCGCCCTGAATATCGTGGAAAATGCTTTGACCCAGGCTCACAATCAGGTTGATGCGGTGGTGGCCTCAAATGACGGCACCGCACGAGGTGCGGTCCAGGCTCTGGAGGGACAAAACCTCGCCGGCAAAGTCCTGGTCTCCGGACAGGATGCCGATCTCGCTTCTCTGAAGCTGATTGTTGAAGGCAAGCAGACCATGACGATCTATAAGCCTATCCAGCCGCTTGCCTATGCGGCCGTCGATGCGGCCGTGAAGCTGGCGCGCGGCGAAAAGGTTGACACCACCGACGCGATCGACAATGGCGCCAAGAAGGTGCCCTCGATATTGCTGGAGCCGATTGCGGTTGATAAAGACAATCTGGTAAGCACTATTGTAAAAGACGGCTACCACACGTTGGCGGAAATTTGCGCGAACTTGCCGCCGGAGAAATGCCCCAAAGAATGACTCGATGTCCAATGTCCAATGTCCAACGTCCAATGTCCAATGTCCAACGTCCAAAGTCCAACGTCCAATGTCCAATGTCCGATGTCCAAAGTCCAACGCCCAACGTCCAAGGTCTGTCTAATGCCGCAACCGCAAAATTTTCACCCTCATTCCTGACGCTTAGGAGGCGAAATATGGTGAAGATCACGAGGTTCGAGGAGATAGAATCCTGGAAAAAGGCCCGAAGTTTAACCAGGGAAATCTATGAAATAACATCGACTGGTCAGTTCATTCGAGACTTCGGCTTGAAGGATCAGATACGACGAGCCGCTGTTTCAATTTTGTCGAATATTGCAGAAGGCTTTGAGCGTGGCGGCGACAAGGAGTTCTCCCAATTCTTAGCTGTAGCGAAAGGATCATGCGGCGAAGTTCGGGCACAACTCTACGTCGCTTTAGATCAGGGTTACTTTTCACAGGAAGCATTCGATCGATTGGCTACGAATGCAACTGAGGTTGGTCAGTTACTTTCGGGTTTTATGAGATATCTCAAAGGATCACAGCTTCGCGGAAACAAATACCGCCAGGATCGTCCGTAACATGGACGTTGGACATTGGACCTTGGACATTGGACTAAGACGGTCAACATGAATTCGGAAGGTCAAGTTCCATTTTTGGAGATGAGAGACATCACGAAGACCTTCCCGGGGGTTCGTGCTCTCGATGGGGTCACCTTTAATCTTCACAAAGGTGAGATTCATGCTCTGGTAGGTGAGAATGGCGCCGGCAAGTCGACGCTGATGAAAGTTCTCGATGGTGTTTATCCTCACCCTCAATACGGTGGCGAGATTCTGATTGAGGGAAAAGAGCAGCGATTCAGCGGTGTTCGCGATGCGGAAAAGGCTGGAATCGCAGTCATCTTTCAGGAACTATCGCTTGTTAAGGAGATGAGCGTTGGCGAAAACATTTTTCTCGGCCGTGAGCCACGCAAGTTTGGCGTGATTCGCTGGGAAGAACTTTATCGCCGCGCGCGGCAGTTGCTCGACGATCTGCATCTCGCAATCGATCCTCACACACCGATTCGGAATCTGGGCATCGGCCAGCAACAGTTGTGCGAAATAGCCAAGGCCCTCTCTCACGAGGCTCAAATTCTGGTGCTTGACGAACCTACGGCGGCGCTCACCGATGCCGAAGTAGAGACGCTGTTTGCTATTCTCAATAAACTCCGAGCGCGGGGCGTGGGAATGATCTACATTTCCCACAAGCTGCATGAGGTATTTCGCATAAGCGACCGCATCACCGTCTTGCGGGACGGAAAAACGGTGGGCACGAATCCAACCGGCCAATGGACCGAGACGCAGGTGATTGCCCGAATGGTCGGCCGCGAAGTGGGGGACATATTTCCCACCGTGGATCACCTCCAGGGTGAAGTTGTTTTCGAGGTGCGAAACTTTTCTGTAGAGGATCCGGTTGTCGCAGGGAAGAAACTGGTGGACGACGTCAGTTTCTCAGTTAGGGGCGGAGAGGTTGTGGGAGTTGCCGGTCTGATGGGCGCTGGACGCAGTGATCTTCTGATGGCGATATTTGGCGCACACGCAGGACGCGTCTCTGGTGAGATCAGGATCGACGGCAAGCGCGTGCGCATTACGAGTCCGGCCGACGCTATCAAACATGGCCTGGGCTTCGTTACAGAAGATCGAAAGCGCTTTGGACTGGTGCTTGACCAGACGATCCTGAACAACATGACACTTGCTGGCTTGCAACGAATTTCAGGACGTTTTGTCACCAGCATTGATGCGGAGTCGGAAGCTGGCGAGCGGGCGATGAAGGATCTGCGAGTCAAAGCAAACTCGGTATTTACGATTGCAGGTACCTTGTCTGGTGGGAATCAGCAAAAGGTGGTCCTGGCGAAATGGTTATTGACGAACCCGCGCGTCTTATTTCTCGACGAGCCAACGCGCGGTATCGATGTTGGTGCGAAGCAGGAGATCTACGCACAAATTAATAAGCTTGCCAGCACGGGACTTGCTATAGTGCTTGTCTCCTCAGAATTGCCGGAAGTGCTGGGACTTTCTGATCGCATCCTCGTGTTGCATGAGGGTCACATGACAGGTGAGTTCACGCGGGCCGTCGCGACGCCCGAAAACGTCATGGCCTGCGCCACAGGTCACGTCGAGCGCGCCGCGTAAAGAAGGTAAGACCATCTCCCCTTTGCCGCGGATGAACGCGGATTTGCGCGGATCAAGCATGGATGAGCGCAACGATTGGAATTGCGTGTTGCGGACGCAGGCTGACAATCAATCTATTTCGCATTCTTATCCGCGTCTATCTGCGGCTAACTTTGCTTTTTATTCATTCTTAACGCCTGCGGCGGCAGAGCCGGAAAGGCCAGTGAGGTCCCCACGATGAGCGAGTCAGCAAATGAATCAATCGGTGAAAGGCCGCCGGCTACGTCGGATCTAACGCCGATGCCGGACAGCGCCGAAATCGCTCCTCAGACAACCATCGGAAAATTCAAAATCTCTACTGACGTGCTACGGGCTTACACGATGGTGTTTGCGCTGATCGCCATCTGGATCTACTTTCATTACTCCACTAACCAAATCTTTTTCGAGCCGCGAAACTTCTCCAATCTCATGCGGCAAACTGCCGTAACGGGCGTGCTCGCCGTGGGGATGTTGATGGTGATCATTACCGGGCAGATCGATCTATCGGTCGGTTCCCTCGTTGGCCTGGCCGGCGGGATTGCCGCAATAGCGCAGGGTTGGCTTGGTTGGGGGTTGGCACCTTCGTTGGCTGCAGGGATTGGCGTCGGGATCTCCATTGGTGCCATACAGGGCAGTTTGACGGCTTACCTTAACATTCCCGCATTCATTGTCACACTTGGTGGTCTGCTTGCCTGGCGGGGAGTAATTCTGGGGTTGAGTCGAGGAGAAACGATTCCTCTGCGATTGCAATCCTTCAAATCGATTGGGCAAGACTACGTTGGCCCGATGGTTGGGTGGGTGATAGCTGCGCTTGCGGTCGCTGCGATCATTTGGATGACAATCGCGCGCAATCGCGCCCGACGTCGTCACCGGCTGGGTGTGCAGAGCCTATGGGCTACGGTGGCGCGCGCGCTGGTACCTTCGCTGATCGTGGTGGGGTTTATATACATGATGAACTCCTATGAGCTCGCGCAAGGGGTCCGCGCTGGAGTTCCAAATCCAGTGATCATCTTTCTGGCGATCGCTTTGGCGGGCGCATTTCTGACTCAGAACACAACCTTTGGTCGTTACCTCTATGCTATTGGTGGTAACCCCGATGCCGCACGTCTTTCTGGTATAAACATACGGAAGCATATTCTCGCCGTGTTTTGCATTATGGGCGCGCTCGCCGGTGTGGCTTCGATAATTTACACTGCGCGAGTCGGCAGCGCGTCTCCTGACGCGGGACAACTTCTCGAACTCGACGCGATAGCCGCCTGCGTTATAGGAGGCACAAGCCTGATGGGCGGCCGTGGCACTGTCTTCGGAGCGATTCTCGGAGCGCTAATTATGGCCAGCCTGGACAATGGCATGTCCTTGAAGAATGTAGAGCCGTATATGCAGAACATAATTAAAGGCGCGATCCTCGTCGCCGCAGTGGGCTTGGACATGGCGGGACGGCGAAAAGGTTAGTAGTCAATTTTTTGAAGTCCTGGTTGAGTTTTCACGGGGTCTCGGCGGGGCAGCCGGCCGGGGTACCGTTAGGCCGGTTAGCCACATCGCAACCGAGCCTTTTTGTTTTTAGGAGGCGAAAGCTCAGCCCCTGGAAAGAGCCGCCACTTTGTGATGTCCTGTAAATACGCTCGATCCTGTTTGGTTAATTCAGCGGTTCAATAAATTTAAGTTAAGATGCATCAGCGACAATTCCCATTCTTTGGCTGATGACTGCTCTCATAATCCACGGACACTTTTACCAACCACCACGTGAAAATCCGTGGACAGGAATAATTGATCCCGAACCGGGCGCGCATCCTTTTAACGACTGGAACGAGCGCGTGCACGCCGAATGCTACCAGCCGAATACTGCGGCTCGCATTACCGACGAGACCAAAATTGAACGCTTCGTCAACAACTATGCGCGTATCAGTTTTGATTTTGGTCCCACACTGCTTGGATGGCTTGAGCGGCAGCACGCGGAAACATACGCTCGCATCCTGGCGGCGGATGCCGAAAGCGCGCGGCGGCGCAACGGCCATGGCAACGCGATTGCGCAAGCCTACAATCACACAATCCTCCCTCTTTGCGATGAGCGCGACCGGCGCACGCAAGTTCGTTGGGGCTTGGCGGATTTCGCTTACCGATTCGGCCGCGAGCCGGAAGCAATATGGCTGCCCGAGACCGCATGCAACGACGATGTTATGGGTTTACTGATCGACGAAGGTCTGCGATTTGTCATCCTTGCGCCGCAACAGGCCGAACGCGTTCGCTCGTTAGATCAAGACGAATGGCAAAGTGTTGCCGGTGGGATAATAGACACCAGCGCCCCGTATCGTTATTTCCATCGAAACGGTTCAGGACGTTCCATCGCTGTGTTTTTTTATGACCAGGAACTCGCGCGCGCCATCGCTTTCGAACAGGCCTTAGCTTCGAGTGGTTCGCTCGTTGACAGGTTTGCGCGCGCCGCAATAAAGGATGGAGGCGCCGGAGGCGCGGGCCATCTGGTTAATGTTGCGACAGATGGCGAAAGCTACGGGCATCATTACAAGTTTGGTAATCTTTGCCTGGCTTACGCGTTGGAAGTCGATGCGCCAACGCGTGGCTTTTGGATCACGAACTATGGCGAGTATCTGGAGCAATATCCGCCGGCAGCAGAAGTCGAAATCAGCAGTGGTCCTGAAGGCGAGGGTACGTCCTGGAGTTGTACGCACGGTGTTAGCCGTTGGATTCGTGATTGCGGTTGTCACACCGGAGGAGAGCCAGGCTGGAACCAGTCCTGGCGGCAACCTTTGAGAAATGCTCTCGACTTTTTGCGGGTTGAAGCAGCGGTCTATTTTGAAGCGACCCGTGGCGAACTATTCACTGACCCGTGGGCGGCGCGGGACGCCGCAATTGAACTAATACTCGATCAAGATAAATCGCGCGAAGAGTTCGTGGGACATCATGCGCCACGGGAATTGAACCGCGTGGAAGAACAAAGAGCACTCGCCTTTCTCGAGCTCCAGCGCAACACGCTGTTGATGTACACGAGTTGCGGATGGTTCTTTAACGACATTTCCGGGATCGAGCCGATTCAAATCTTAAAGTATGCCTGCCGAGCTATCGAGCTTATGGACCAGCTGGATCTTCCTTCACCGCGCCAGCGATTCCTCGAGATTCTTGCCGAGGCAAAGAGTAATCGCCCGGAGTTGGGTAACGGGTCTGACATCTACCGGCGACTGGTTGAGCCGACTAATCCTTCCTTCAAAGGTGAACAGGAAAAATTGGCCGGCACACTCGCATGACGAAGAGGTCTCAAACCAAAGTGAAAGCAAGGTCCTCGGGCAAGGTGAAGGCCGCCAGCAAGACAAAGCTTGCGGGCCAGGTCACAGGGCCAGAGCTGCCAGACAAAGAAAAAGCTGTGCCTGCTCGTGGCCGTCGAAAGAGCACGGATGCGAAGCCCGTTTCGTCGCAGCGTGATTCATTCTCACCAGTCCTTGGTGACGTCGATCTTTACTTGTTCGGCGAGGGCCGACACGAACTTATTTACGCGAAGCTGGGTGCCCACGTGATCACCCACCAGGGCGTAAAGGGAGTCTCATTTGCAGTTTGGGCTCCAAACGCCGAGAAAGTAAGCGTCGTCGGCAATTTCAACACCTGGGACGGCACGCGACATCCGATGGGTCTTCTTGCTACTTCCGGCGTTTGGGAAATCTTCATTCCCAGACTGCAATCCGGCGAGCTCTATAAGTATGAAATAAAAACGCCGGGCCTGCCCCCCTTTCTGAAGGCCGACCCTTATGCGTTCTACGCCGAAGTCCCGCCGAACACCTCATCAATCGTTTATGAATCGAAATACCGCTTTCGCGATTCGAAGTGGATGAATAGGCGCGCCGGCCGCGAACACTTTCGTCAGCCACTTTCGATCTATGAAGTTCATTTTGGATCGTGGCGGCGCAAGATCGAGGCGGGTAATCGTCCGTTTTGCTATCGCGAAATGGCCGAGGCGTTGGCCGATCATGTATCGGAGAGGGGCTTCACGCATGTTGAGTTTTTGCCGTTGAAGGAACATCCATATGGGCCATCCTGGGGTTATCAGGTCAGCAATTACTATGCTCCATCAGCGCGCTATGGCACTCCCGATGATCTTCGTTATTTGATCGACTACCTTCATCAGCGCGGGATTGGCGTGATCATGGACTGGGTGCCGGCGCATTTCCCGAAGGATGCCTTTGCCCTGGCGCGTTTCGACGGCACGGCTCTCTATGAACATCTCGACCCACGCAAAGGCGAACATCCGGACTGGGGCACATACATCTTTAACTATGGCCGCAATGAGGTGCGAAACTTTCTGCTGGCAAATGCGCTCTACTGGTTCAAGGAATTTCATCTCGATGGTCTGCGAGTCGATGCAGTGGCATCGATGCTTTATCTTGATTATAGCCGCAAAGAAGGTGAGTGGTTGCCCAACGAATTCGGCGGGCGCGAAAACCTGGAGGCAATCTCATTCTTGAAGGACCTAAACGAGGCGACTCACCGCGCTTGCCCGGGAACGATGATGATTGCCGAGGAATCGACAGCATGGCCGCAGGTGAGTCATCCCGTTTATGCCGGCGGGCTCGGATTCGATTTCAAGTGGAACATGGGCTGGATGCACGACACGCTTAAGTACTTCCAAACGGATTCACTCTTTCGGGGCGGCAATCACAATGCGCTGACCTTTGGTTTGCTTTACGCCTGGAGTGAAAACTTTATTCTGCCGTTTTCGCATGACGAGGTTGTTCACGGTAAAGGTGCCCTGCTCAGTAAAATGCAGGGGAATCTCGAACAGAAGTTTGCCAACTTGCGTGCGCTCTACGGGTACATGTGGGCACACCCCGGTAAGAAGTTGCTTTTTATGGGCGGGGAATTTGGGCAGTGGCGGGAATGGAACGAGACTGAAAGCCTCGACTGGCATCTACTTAAGGACCCGGCACACAAAGGAATACAAACTCTGATTCGAGATCTTAATCATATCTACCGGATGAAGAACTCTTTGTGGGAAGCAGATGGCGAACCTGCCGGCTTTCAGTGGATTGACGCCAACAATGCGTCTGAGAATATTGTTTCGTTTATTCGCCGGTCACCGTCCACGGGCAAGGAGCTGATTTGCGTTGGCAATTTCTCCCCGATCGAACGAAAAGAACATCTGCTGGGTTTGCCGAGAAAGGGAAGATATCGATTGATTCTTAACACGGATGGCGGAGAGTATGGCGGAAGTGGAACGACGACAGCCAATTCGATCAAGGCTGAAGAGAATCCAATCCATGGCCTGGAGTATTCGGCTGTCGTAACATTGCCACCTTTGGCAACGTTGTGGTTTGAAGCGCCTGCTGCACGACGATAACCCGGGATCGTCCGCAACTAAACTGAGATGATAAAGGATCAGCCTGCGCATCAGGTGAAATATTAAGTAGCCCACAGCGCCAGCTGTGGGGGACAGAACGACCACAGATCATCGAGCCCGCGAATGTGGGCGACATAGATCAATCCCAAACGTAACCTTCGTCGTAATCGATGTCATGCTTGCGCAGGAAATCTATGTATTCCTCTTTGAACGTGGAGCGATGGTGATGCGCCTCTTGCTTGGCAATGTAATTCAGCAGTTCGGGAACATTCGACTTGCTTACGCTGAAGGCTCCGCAGCCCGGTTGCCAGGCAAAGGATTTCTTCGGCCACTTATCATGCACCCAACCGGACGAGTTCGATTTTATGAAACGAAGCGCTTCGGAGACCGATACTACTGGTGGCAAGTTGATCAACATATGAACGTGATCCGAAATTCTGTACGCCTTGCCTTTGAGTTGCTTCGTTAGGCCGCCAAGATAGGCGTAGAGTTCGCCTTTCAAATCAGCGGCGATCGCAGGCTCACGATTTTTTGTGCTAAAGATTAGATGCGTCAGGAGATTGGTGTAAGTTCTGCTCATTATGTCGCCCCTCCGGGGCTGGGTGAGAATTCTAGTGGACGTTCTGTCCCACAGCTTCCGCTGTGGGCTACGAATGTCGACGCCCGCTGCGCGGGCTAAATCAGGCAATCAATCTATACGGTCCGCACGTAAGCGCAACGTTGGGTGAGGGATTGGTGGCTAACGTCACTAGCCGAAACTCTTTCATTCGGTTAGCGCGGCAGGCGAAATATTAGCAGCCCACAGGCCGGCTGTAGGGGAAAAGCGTGTAGATTAGGAGGCCGCGAATGCGGCCGACATAATCGGATCCTCAATTTTTCGAATTTTAAGCACCGAGCCATTTTCGGCGTTCGGGCTCAAATCATGTATCTTCGCCACTCAAGATGATCAATTGGGACGATATTCGAAAGCAGTTTCCCGTCACTGAAACCGTTACATATTTGAATACTGCTGCGGCTGGACCTTTGTCTCGTCAGACAGTAGCGGCGGCGACTGACTATTATCGCCAGATGATGGAAGACGGTGATGCGCATTGGGATGAATGGCTGGAAAAACGCGAGGAAGTGAGACGGAAAGTCGCGGCTTTCATCAACGCGGAGCCGGATGAGATCGCACTCACAACCAACACATCGTCGGGAATGAACGTCATTGTCGACGCGCTGGAAAAGCATGGAGAAGTTATCTCCTGCGATCTGGAGTTTCCTGTTTCAACACTTCCCTGGATGAACCGGCGTATTCCCGTGCATCTTGTGAAATCGGCAGAGGGTGAGGTGCGGACTGACGATATCTGCGGCGCGATGAACGTGCGCACGGGCATAGTTTGCCTCAGTCACGTCCAGTTCTCGACTGGCTTCCGCATTGATCTTGAGGAGTTGGGAAAGGCGAAAGGCGGTCATGCGCTGGTAGTCAATGCCAGCCAGTCGGCGGGAGTTTTTGAAATCGATGTAAAGCGGATGAAGATCGATGCTCTGTGCGCGACCGGACATAAGTGGATGCTCTCAGGCTACGGTGCGGGGTTTGTCTATCTGAACCGGGAACTGTTGGCGCGGTCGAAGCCACGCGCGATTGGCTGGCTTAGCGTTCATGAACCCTATGCAATGAGAAACGATGAAATACATCCGCGTCACGATGCCTCGGCGCGCGTTGAACTTGGCTGTCCACACTTTGCCGGCATCTTTGCTTTGGGCGCTTCAGTTGATCTTATGACGGACGTCGGCATCAAGAATATTGAGGAGCGTGCCCTTGCGCTTAATCAGTTTTTGACCAATCGCCTGATCGGCTCAGGGTGGACCGTTCTCTCCCCCATTGGCAATGACCGTGCGCGTTCTGCTGAGACGTTGGTACAGGTAGAAGAACCGGGACGCGTCGTTGCGAAGCTTAAGCGGCGAAAGGTAATCGTGACGGAAAAACTGCAGGGAATAAGGGTGGCGACCGACTTTTTCAACAATGAAGACGATATAGAGCGACTTATTGAAGGGTTGAAGATTTGTTGAGGCTAGACTTCAGAGCTTCCAGGTTCTCGAGCGCCATGAGGCGCGAAATGTTTATATAGTTTCAATTTGAATTGATGTTCTGAAGCTCCGTCAGGAGCGGAATAATATTTCGCTCCTTACGGGGCTAGCGCCAGATGCGATGGCGTGCATTCACCTATAAACATTTGGCTCCTGACGTGGCCCAGAAACGAATGTTTGAGATTTCCAGCTCCAGCGGGAGGCTCACATTCGTCAGGGCTCCGCAGGTACACTCACTTCCTCTTCTTAGTCTTTGGTCCTGGCTTGGGGGCCCTAACCCTCTTGACCCCTTTGCTCTCCATTTCTGTTTCAAAGTATCTCCGCGAAAGCTTGATAAAAGTCTGCGTGATGGGCGACTCATATCCGCCGGTTAATCTGGCGATTCCTAACTCCCAGTTTATTTGCGCGCCTTCAATCCACCATCTGACCAGCCGGCCTCTCTTGACCTCTTCCCCTACGGATTGCAGCGGCACAATACCGACGCCCATGTCCTCTTCGACCATGCGCCTGATCGCCGCCTGGCGGCTGAGTTCCATTGACACCTGCAGCGTGACGCCAGCGTGCTCGAAAAACTGATCAATCAGGCGACGAGTGTTGCCGCCGCGTTCGCCGAGAATAAGTTTTTCTCCGGCAAGCGTGTAGGCGCTGATAGTCCGCTGTTTTGCAAGGGAGTGGCGCGGCGAAGCGATGGCTACGAGTTGATCCTGAACAAGCCGCTCTGTCTGGATTCCCCGCGCCTCCACGGGCAACGAGACGAAGGCAATGTCGAGTTCACCGGCCAGAATCTGCTGGACCAGGGCCTCGCTTGTTCCCGAAGCAACTGTAATTTCCGCTCGCGCATGTTGCTTGCGAACTTCCTTTAGGAGCTTAGGCAAAACATCCGTGGTTACCATTGCCGACGCGCTGCCTATTCGCAGACGTCCGCGTTCTGCTCCTGCCAGCTCGGCGATTTCATCGAGAGCTGCGTCGTGATCCCGCAGAATCTGGCGCGCCCGATGAAGCAATTGCTCCCCCGCCTCAGTCAACATGACATGACGCGGTGCACGAACAAAAAGTTTTGCGCCCAGCTCGTTCTCCAATTGGCGGATCTGCATACTGATTGCCGCTTGCGTGACGTGCACGCGCAGCGCGGCAGCCGTAAACGTACCCAATTCGGCGATTGCGATAAAAGCTCTGAGTTGTCGAATTTCCATAGGCTTGCGCTCCAAAAACGGCTATCAGCTGTTATCAATGACGGTTATTGTAATAATAAAATCTTTTAGTTTCCATTATAAATCAGCCTTACCTAGAATGGGCAGGAATTGGTCCATCACTAGCGAGCCGCACCCGACGTATGGTCACGACTGAGAAAACACAGCCCAGTTTCTTAGCAACTCGCCGTCCGGCGTCGCGCCGAGCGGTCGTGGGCGTCGATGGTGGTGCAACGAAGACGCAGGCCGTAATACTGGATGCTAACTTCGCGATTCTCGGTGAAGGTCTTGCTGGGCCATCAAATCCATTGCGAGTTGGCATCGCTAACGCTGCCGCGGCAATTCGTGAGGCAATCGATAAAGCCTGCGAAGCTGCGCATCTCCGGCGGACTGACCTCATGGCCGCCGAAATTGGCTTGGCGGGCGCCCGGCGCAATGAGTTGCGCGCGCGCATGCGGGAAGCGCTAAGCACATCGGGGATCCCTGAGGTTGTTGTCGTCAGTGACGCCGACATTGCGCTTTACGGCGCGACGGAAGGCGAACCCGGATTGATAGTAATTGCGGGCACTGGCTCGATATGTTGTGGCATTAACGCGCGCGGCAAGATGATGTGTGCTGGCGGTTGGGGCCCGGTTGTGGGTGACGAAGGCGGAGGCGCCTGGATTGCGCGCCGAGCTCTACGCGCGATCGCCCGAGCGGCGGACGGACGCGGGGGCGTGACCTCTCTGACCAGTGCTGCGTGCGCTTACTTTCACGTTACTAATGCAGACGATCTTTCAACCGCCATCTATGCGCCCACGATGACCAATGAGCGCCTTGCTGGTTTCGGCAAATATGTAATCGAAGCGGCAAAAGCAAAGGATCGAATCTCACGCGAAATCATGGTCGAAGCTGGCAGGGAACTGGTCACAGCCGCCGGGGCGGTAATTCGTAATCTAAAGTTGGAGCGCGAGACTTTTCAAGTGGCTTATGTTGGCGGTGTGTTTGCCGCCGCTGGTGAGCTTGTGCTCTCACCGATGCGAGAAGAAATTAAAAAAATTGCTCCCAGAGCTTATCTCGCACCACCTCGATTTTCTCCAGCAATTGCCGCGGCCCGAATGGCTCACGAACATCTAAACCATATTCCTCTTGCCGTTTGATCGAGTCTAGCAGATGAACTCTGAAACGCCGGATCCGATTCCAATCACTGAGAAGGAAAACCTCAACACGGCTAACCTGAGCAACCTATCTTTGCGGGAAGTTGTCCGTTTGATGAACGACGAAGATAGCCTGGTCGCTTCCGCGATTGGATTGGTTCTACCGGAAGTCGTTCAAGCCGTGGAAGGCATTGTTAGCAGGATAAGCGACGAGGGCCGGCTCTTTTATATAGGCACGGGCACGTCCGGACGTTTGGGTGTTCTTGATGCAGCGGAATGTCCGCCCACGTTTGGGGTGTCCCCGGATCTGGTTCAGGCCGTTATCGCAGGTGGTTATGAAGCATGCTATCGCGCGGTCGAAGCTTCCGAAGATGATGCCGAGGCCGGCGGCAATGATCTTAAAGCCCGCGGTTTTACGAAGGGCGACGCGCTGGTTGGCATTGCGGCGTCGGGCGGCACGCCCTATACGGTTGGGGCAGTATTGTATGCCCGGTCGTTAGGGGCTTTTACTGTGGCTATCACTTGCGCTCCGCGATCTCCGATTACGAAGGCGGCGCAAGTGAGCATTGTTCCCGTGGTTGGTCCGGAGGTCATTGCCGGTTCAACGCGACTTAAGGCGGGCACGGCGCAAAAGATGGTTCTCAATATGTTATCAACAGCGACGATGATCAAGCTTGGTTACGTGACTGGCAATCGAATGACAAATGTGCAGACGCGTAACTCAAAGCTCAGGGCCCGCGCCGTGCGAATCATTATGGCGGAAGCGAATTTGGATCATGACGGCGCGATCGCGGCGCTGGATGCAGCCGGTGGCGACTTGCGCATCGCATTGGTGGTGAGTAAGACTGGCCGCTCGCGAGATGAGGCTGAGGGTGCGTTAGCCAAATCGAGAGGTGTGGTCGATCGAGCTATAACCATGCTCGCCGACGGTATGTAATCCAATAAACTCCAACCCCCCCGGGGCGAGAATCGAATGCAACTTCACACACTGGACTTGATCGTTCTCGTCGCTTATATGGGGGGCGTACTACTGTTTGGCTGGTACTTTGGCCGCAAGCAGAAAGACATTCGCGACTATTTTTTGTCTGATCGTGAAGTACCGTGGTGGGCACTGGCGGGTTCGATTGTCGCTACCGAAACTTCAACAGTAACGTTCATCAGTGTGCCGGCATACGCCTTCGCGGCCAACGCTCGCGGTGAGGGCGGAAACCTGACCTTCCTGCAACTGGTCGTCGGTTACATGATTGGGCGCCTGATTGTCGTTGCGATTTTTATTCCCCTTTACTTTCGCGGTGAGCTCTTCACTGTTTACCAGGTGCTTGATAAGAGATTTGGCGGCCGGGTCAAACGTACTGCGGCATCTCTCTTTTTGATAACACGTTCGCTTGCCGATGGAGTGCGGCTCTTCGCTACGGCGCTGGTTCTGGTAGCGCTTACCGGCTGGGCCGATCCTACTTCCATTCTGATCATTGGCGTCGTAACCATTGTCTACACCTATCTCGGCGGAATGTCTGCCGTGATTTGGACTGACGTCGTTCAACTCGTTATTTATCTCGTTGGCGCGTTAGTGGCGGCAGTAATCCTGCTTACGCGAATTCCGGGCGGCTGGGGCGAAGTCGTTGCAGTTGGCAACGAGTTTCACAAGTTCCAATTGTTCGACTTTACGATGGATATTTCACGCAGCTATACCTTCTGGGCCGGTGTGATTGGCGGAGCTTTTCTCACGACCGCAACACATGGAACCGATCAGTTAATGGTGCAGCGCTATCTCTGTAGCAAGAATGCGAGACAGGCTACGCTGGCGCTACTTTCCAGTGGAGCCATAATCTTTGCGCAATTTGTGCTGTTTCTTTTCATCGGTATTATGCTTTTTGTTTTCTATCATCATTTCCCGACGCTCCCTCCAGACGTTGCGAATCGCGCGGATCGAATCTTTCCTCACTTCATTGTTACCGAGCTACCCCACGGTGTTGTTGGACTCGTAATTGCTGCGATCTTTGCCGCCGCGATGAGTACGCTATCTTCATCTTTGAATTCCTCCGCGGCCACTTCGCTGACCGACTTTTACCGGCCGTTGCTGGCGCGCAATCGTACGGATACGCATTATCTGCGGGTGTCACGCGGGCTGACGGCAATGTGGGGTGGTGTGCAAATTGTTGTCGCGATCGTCGCGATTTCTATGCAGCAACGTGCAGTCGACGCTGTGCTTTCGATCGCATCCTTTACGAATGGGCCAATCCTGGGGTTGTTTCTTCTGGGCGCGCTCACGCGGCGGGTCGGTCGCACCGGCGCGCTTGCCGGTGTCGTGACAGGAATCGCAACGATGTCCTTTGTCTGGTGGACGCTGCATATATCCTGGCAGTGGTACGTATTAATAGGATCGCTGGTTACCTTTGCGGTCGGCTATTCTGTTAGCATTGTCTTCGAACGAGGAACGCCGATTGTTCAGACGTCAGAGTAAGTTTAAGTAATTCATGAAACGAAATAGATTTGGTCAAATAGTCGATGTGGCAGCGATATTCCTGCTGCTCCTGTCTTTCGCCACCTTCCCAGCGCGAACCATCGCTCACGCGAATGCTTTAAGCGAGACTGCGGCTGGCGAACAGGCATTGAAAAACAAATCTTATTCGCGCCACCCTTCACACGAAGCGCTCAAATGGGCTAACAAGGAGTTGCGACGGATGTCGCTCGACGAGAAAATCGGGCAACTGATTAGTGTGGGAGTCAATGCTACGTTTTTGAATCAGGACAGCGATGCTTTCAAAGCGCTGCGCCATCAAGTGGAAGACAATCATGTTGGCGGCATCATTCTATTTCGCGGCCCGGTGTATGAATCGGTTGTGCTTGTGAACCGCATGCAGCAGTTGGCGCGCTATCCATTGCTGGTTTCGGCTGATCTTGAAGCAGGCTCGGGAATGCGCTTTGACGACACCGTAAATCTTCCGTGGAATATGGCTGTGGGAGCTACAGATAATCCCGAGTACGCCCGTCGTCAGGGTGCGCTAACTGCGCGCGAGGCTCGCGCTCTCGGGGTGCAACAGATATACGCGCCGGTGGCCGACGTCAACAACAACGCGGCGAATCCAGTAATTAATGTTCGTTCCTACGGCGAAGATCCCGCCGCGGTGGGGCGATTTGTCGCCGCATTTGTCGAAGGCGTTCAAAGCAACGGCGTGATTGCGACGGCAAAACATTTTCCAGGGCACGGCGACACGGCCACGGATTCACATCGCGGCCTGCCGGAGATCGATGTCAGTCGTGATCGGTTGAACGCCGTCGAGCTCGTTCCGTTTCGCTCTGCGGTCGAGTCAGGCGTGGGTTCAGTAATGACCGGACACATTGGCATACCGCAAATCGATCCTACAGCAGTGAATCCGTTGCCACGCGATGTCAAGATAAAGCCCATCGATACAGACGAAGGCGGCGAAGTTGTAGTCGAAAAAGGCACCATGCCCGCCTCACTGTCGCCTGTGATTAACGGCATTCTGCGACGAGATTTGGGCTTTGATGGACTCATCGTTACTGACGCAATGAGCATGAGCGGCTTAACGCTTTATTTCACACAGGAAGAGGCTTCGGTGCGAGCGCTCGAAGCAGGGGCCGATCTTTTGCTGAAGCCGGCTGACCCTGACGCGGCTTTTCGCGGCGTGCGTGAGGCAGTGCTGAAAGGCAGGATGAAGGAGCAGCGGATAGATGAATCCGCGCGTCGCGTGCTGGCCGCCAAATATGATCTGGGCCTGGTCAAGCAGAGAATTACTCCACTCGATGCGATCGACATGAGTGTGGCCGGCAAGGAATCGGTCGAGCTTGCAAGGGAGATAGCAGAGCACGCTATTACATTAGTTCGTAACGACGACAATCTTGTGCCCTTAAATTCGCTAAAACCTGACGCTCGCATATTCAATCTGGCGATCACAAACGGTGACGATCGTTTGTGGATTGCCAACTCGTTTGTCGAAGCGATGGCTGGACTGGGCCGCAAGATTGAAACCATTGTGCTCGACGATCGTTCGTCTGATGCCGAAGTTCAAAAAGCTTTGGAGCGAGCTAAGGGCGCCGACGTTGTCATCGCCTCGTTGTATGGCCGCGTGAGAACCGGCCAGGCTCGAAGCGTGGGCTTGCCGGACACCGGTGCAAAAGCTCTTTCAACTTTGATCACTAACAAAGCTCCAGTCGTTGGTATTGGTTTTGGAAATCCTTATCTACTTCAAAGCTTTCCGGATCTACGCACCTACGTCGTTGCCTACGGCGACATGCCAAGCCTGCAACAAGCGGCGGCCCGGGCGTTAATGGGACAGATCGATGTCACCGGCAAACTGCCGATTTCGTTGCCGGGTCTTTATCCCCGCGGTACGGGCATCCGGCTTAGCGTTCCCAGTGAAAAGAAGTGACAAAGAATCCCCGGTTGTTCTATCTTGGAGATGCCCTTCTCATGAAAGAAGCTGAGAATGACTGCTGAAGAAAAACTTGATCGTCTCGAGCGCATCGCCAGGTTGATGGTGCGTGCCGGGCTGCGCGCGCGTCGCGAAATGCGGCAGCAGGACGATAAGATAACCATCCTGATTGATGCTCAGATAAAAAACGAAGAACGATTCGCAAAACTAGTTAAGGCGCAAACCGAGTTGAGCGAATCGCAAGCGCACACGGGCCGTAGGCTCGATGCCTTGATCGATATCATCAAGGAAGGGCGCAACGGAAAGTCTCGCTGAATAACCTAAGTCTTTATACTAATTTCCAAAGTTTTCGCTCTTGACCATCTTGCCGTTAATCTTTCCTCGTTTCCCGCTCACCCATTTTTCCAGATATTACGTTGTCGTTCTTCTCCTGGCGCTTGCGCTTCCAATTCCGGCGCTCCCAACTAAACCCGCGTCTGGTTTACAAAATACGAACCCCGCCAACGTTTCCGTTTCGTCGCAAAAACTCGAGGCCATCGATGCTCAAGTTGAGCAGGAGATTAAGCTGCATCATCTGCCGGGTGCTGTGGTTTTAGTGGCGCGAAAAGGAGGCCTTGTTTGGCGCAAGGCATATGGCGCACGCGCTGTTGAGCCGTCGCGGGAAGCAATGACGACCGACACGATCTTTGATCTGGCAAGTCTCACCAAAGTTGTCGCCACCGCGACCAGCATCATGATTCTGGTGGAGCGCGGAAAGGTCCGGCTAAGCGATCCACTCTCGAATTACATTCCCGAGATCAAGGGTGAGGGAAGGGACCGCATAACCATCGAGTTGCTGCTGACGCACTGCGCGGGATACGCGCCTGACTTTGATTTGAAAGAACGATGGACAGGTTACGACGAGGCAATCAAGCGACTGATTCGCGAGCCGCTTCGCGATCCTCCAGGCGCCAGATTTGTTTACAGCGATATTGGCTACATCGCCCTTGGTGAAGTTGTTCATCGCGCTAGCGGTCTTACGCTTGATGAATTTGCGCGTCGAAATATCTTTGCGCCCCTGGGAATGCGCGCCACCGGCTTTCGCCCAGACCCAAATCTGCGGGCTCGTATTGCCCCTACGGAAAAGCGACGCGGGCAATTAAGTTATCTCGGCGACATGCCTCAGAATGCCGGAGCAGAAGAGGACAGGTGGCTGCGCGGCGAAGTTCATGACCCCACTTCGTACCGCATGGGCGGCGTCGCCGGCCATGCTGGACTCTTCTCCACCGCGGACGATCTCGCGGTCTATTCCCAGATGATCCTGAACGGCGGAATATATCGCGGCGTTCGCATTTTAGCTCCGCTTACGGTCGTGGAAATGACACGACCTCGACTGGTATCGGAAGGTGGTTGGGCACGCGGCCTTGGTTGGGACATCAACAGCAGCTTCTCTTCTAATCGTGGCGATCTTTTTCCGCTCGGCTCATTTGGTCATACGGGGTTTACAGGTACGTCGATTTGGATTGATCCGGCCAGCAAAATGTTTGTGGTCTTTCTGAGCAATCGCGTACATCCGGATGGGAAGGGTGACGTGGGACCTTTGCGCGGACGAGTTGCATCAATTGCCGCCGGCGCCGTAACGGATACCGCGGTGGTTGCTCGGGCGCGTCTGGAGTTGTCGCAATACTACGAAAAACTGATCAGCGATCTTGGTCGCTTTACTGCCTCGCGTGAGCAAGCCCTCGCAACTTCTCCAGGTGGTATCGCTGGTGCTATCGATGCCACCGCAAAAATCCTGACTGGAATTGATGTGCTCGAGCGTGACGGTTTCAAACAACTGGCGGGAATGCGCGTCGGCTTAGTGACCAATCAAACGGGACGCGATCGTGCAGGGCGTTCTACGATCGACGTTCTCCATAATGCGCCTAACCTGAAACTCATCGCGCTATTTTCTCCCGAGCACGGCATAAGGGGCGCTGCGGACGAAAGAGTTTCGGACTCAAAAGACGAAGAGACGGGACTTCCGATCTACTCTTTATATGGAGAAACACGACGGCCCAAGCCGGAACAACTGAAGGATCTCGATGCTGTCGTTTTTGATATTCAGGACATCGGCACTCGTTTCTACACTTACATTTCCACACTCGGCTACGTGATGGAGGAAGCGGCAAAGGCGCACGTTCCAGTTTTTGTTCTTGATCGTCCAAACCCGATTGGCGGAGTGGAGTTCGAAGGTCCCATCGCTGACGCAGATAGGCTTTCATTCACCGCTTACCACACGATTCCGGTGCGACACGGGATGACGATTGGCGAGCTGGCGCGGTTGTTCAATCAGGAGCGCAACATTGGGTGCGATCTCAGCGTCATTCAAATGGTGGGATGGAAGCGCGCGATGTGGTTCGACGAAACCAATCTCATCTGGGTGAATCCGTCGCCAAATATGCGCAGCCTTACCGAAGCTACGCTTTATCCCGGCGTTGGCCTGCTGGAAACCACCAATGTGTCAGTGGGCCGTGGCACCGAGACGCCGTTCGAAGTAGTCGGCGCGCCGTGGATTGACGGACAGCAGCTCGCCTCATACCTAAACAACCAAAGGATCGCCGGCGTTCGTTTCGTACCCATCCGTTTCACGCCAAAAAGTTCTGTCCTTAAAGGGGAGGAGTGTGGCGGCGTCAACATCGTAATCACCGACCGTGCCCGGTTTCGATCCGTCTTCAACGGGCTGGAGATTGCGGTAGTGCTGCGAAATCTTTATCCGTCTCGATGGAAGGTAGACGATTACGTCCGGCTGCTGGTCAATGCGGATACGCTGGAAAGATTGAAGCGCGGAGATTCGGCCGGCGATATCGCGCGTTCATGGGCCGCGAGTCTCGATAAGTTTCGCACCGCGCGCGCGCGCGCATTGCTTTACGAGTGATTGATTTACTATCGGATGCTGGAAACTACGCTTCAAAACTCTAACGAGCGCCTATGTTAAATGAAGCCGGGTCGATGCGTTCATTGAAGGTGAACTGAGTTAAGTTTATCTGCCACTCCGCCAGGAAAGTCCCGCCTTTCGAATCAACTGTCAGTTTGATTTTATAAATGTGGGGCAGAATTAGTCCGGCCTCATTCTTAAAGTCTGAAAATTCTTCTACCATTTTATAGCGGATTTCCCTTTCCTCAACATTAGAATAGGCGCGGTCTCCGGTGGGCGCCGGAATCACGCGCTCATACACCGTTCTTACGTGCCGAAACATTTCATCATCGAAGAACAAGCTAATTTTTAGATCAGATCCTCCGTGCGGCAAATATTTTAGTTCGTGCAGCAGCCGGCTATCGACCTTCTTAGCTCCCGCATATTCAAGTCGAGGTTTTCGGGCCGTTAAATCCAGCAGCGGCCAGGCGGAAGACAGCGTGCCACCCATCAGACCTTCCCTAAAAACAAGATCATGGGTCATGAGAAACTCGCCCAGGGCCGAGCGCACGCCCGGTGTGACATACGCTGCTACAAAACTACTTCCGTTAAACCCAAACTCCTCACGCGGGTAAACGGGATTCTGGAATCGCATTCCAATCAGACTCTTAAGATCTTGAGAAGCCAATACGACTCGGCCGGGAGCCTGTCCAGGTGGTGGCGAGCGAAAAATGACCAACGAAGTGCCGGCAATAATACGAGTCGTAACCGACGCGCGAGCTTTTGCTGTGCCAATAGATTCCAAATGCCTGGCGACCAAATCTTTGGGCGTCATTTTATCTGTGGCCGATGAAGATGGATTGACTATAGAAAGGGCTGCCAGCGCGATGGCCATAAAGCATATGAGCGATAGCTTCCTGGTGATGCGAGTTTGGGTTTCGCTCACTTTGATTCTCCGACGATACCAGACATCAAAACAGAAACGGCGAGACGTCACGGTGATGTCTCGCCATTTTCAGTGATTTCAAAGCGGTTAGAATTGGAGTTTCAGCGCGAATTGAATGACGCGTGCTGACTCACCGGTTTGAACAATGGTCTGCGTCTGTGGCGGCGCTACTGTCGCACAGCAGGTCTGCGCAAAGACACTTGACCTGATGCTAGGAGAGCCTACCGACGCATCACGAGGATTATCGAAGTTCGGATGGTTGAGCGCATTAAACATTTCCGTCCGGAATTGCAACTTGAAGCGCTCAGTAATCTGGAAAGTCTTGATAAATCCAAGGTCAAGATTCCAGTAACTGGGCGCGGTGAAGATGTTTCTGCCGGCGCCGTTCTGACCGGGCGCGGGGAGACAAAATACTTGTGTTAGATCAACCCCGCAGGTGAAAGGCTGGTTTGTGATAGGGTTAATTCCGACTGGTTTAAATAACACCGGACCGGCAAAAGGCTGTCCGGGAAGTTCCTGGAGCTGAGGTTGAACTGGTATTTGCACGCCCGCGCGTGATTCGTGACTACCGTTGGCCGTAAATGCGCCGCTGCGAACAGCGAATGGCTCGCCGGTCATGAACGTATAGATGCTGTTGATGGTCCAGCCGGCTAACAGCTGATTAAGGATTCCGCGGGACGAACCCAGGAAACGACGTCCTTTGCCTACCGGAAGTTCCCACACCGAAGCGGCCTGCAATACCTGCGTGCGATCGAAATCAGACCGAGCGCGCTCTTCGCGGAAGTTGCGAATGTCGGTCGGCGTGCGGGAGTTGGTCGTTGACAGCCCGCCACCTGACGACGCGCCGACGGGATCAACTGACTGGTTGTCAATTGATTTCCCATAGGTGTAAGCCATGCTCAGGCCCAGGCCGGTACTGAACCGTCGCCGCAGCGTGAATTGAGCAGCGTGATAATTTGAATCACCGCTATTGTCCAGATAAGTAATCAAAGCAAACTGCTGATTTGGTCTGAGCTTCAGACCCAGCGTGTTGTCTTCGATGCGTCGGGCGAAACTACCGGCGCCGTTGATGTCCAGTTCGGTTAGGGTCGTCGAGGAGTTAAGGAAGCTGGCGGCCGCTGTGGCGCTGAGTCCGCCCTGCGTTTGGAGTTGAGTCAGGAGTGGTGGCGCTACGCCGATTACGCCGGCAGGACAACCCGTACCAGTTCCTGGCGACGTGCATCTGTTTGCTCGATTCTGCTGCATTATCAGGAACGACGGAATAATCGGGCCAGGGTTGGTTTGATTGATGTCGTATGCCATGAAGAGGTGCTCGCCACGGCGGCCAACGTACGAGGCCTGCATCACGAAGCCTCCCGGCAACTCTCGCTGGAAGCCAATGTTCCACTCGTGAACCGTAGGCAGTTGCATGTTCGGCGCGAAAACTGCAATTGGCGGCGAGTTAGTTCTTAACTGTTGTGATGGCGTCAACAACGTCGACGGTTTGACTGAAGGCGCAGGCAGTTGTATGGGGAAGCCGCCCGCAACTGTCTTGTTGATATCAGGCGAATTAACACATCCAGCAGTAATCGTCGAGAACGAAGACGTCGCTGTGGAGTATGACGTCGTGCAACTCTGGACTAATCCGGGAATTCTCCCGGCTGCGGCCGTCACCTGAAATGATGAGATCGTGTCGAAAGCAATGCCATAGCCAAGGCGAATAACACTCTTACTACTGTCTCCGAATAGACGATGCAAGAAGCCCGACTTGAAATCAGGGCTATAGGCCAAGCCAAGGCGTGGTCCGATTGCGCTATTGAAGCTGCCCTCGTACCAGTGTTTGGCTTTGACGAAGCTCACCGCGCCGGGCGCATTCTCGACGGGCGTTGCCGGTAGCGGC
>CAAGKR010066672.1_pt1 | contig 23642 bp, 25 predicted proteins | sample 2556971 | NCBI WGS metagenome assembly CAAGKR01 (sample SAMEA5207829, study PRJEB30636) | soil metagenome | biome: forest; feature: boreal; material: soil | place: USA | collected 2011-09 | depth 1 m | reverse complement strand
GCGGGCCTCGAAGACGTCGGATTCGTAACTTCGTAACTGCAGAGGTGAAATAACTCGTGGCTGTTTCCACAGGCCAAGGCGACGAGGAGGTCATGTCGACGATCAACATCACGCCCTTTACGGACGTGCTGTTGGTACTGCTAATCATCTTCATCATCTTGGCGTCCGTCACCAGAGAGCCGCCCTTGCCGCTGGCCAAAAATCGCGACAAAGTCGTCGCCTCGCAGATCCTCGTCATCATCGACGAGAAAAACAACATCACGATCGGCTCGAACGTGGTTACGATTCAGGAAGCCAAGAGCAAGTTCGCGGATCTGCAAGACATGACCGGACACAAGTTCAAGAGCGTCATCATCAAGGCCGATCCCAAAGCAGACTACGGAACCGTCCTTCAAGTGATGGACGCCGCCAAATCCCAAGATCTGACCGAGTTCGGCCTGGCTAATAAACCCGAGGGAAGCAAGACCTAGTGCCTGGCAAAATGATCACGTCGGATGAACGCATCGCCAGCTTCATCGGCTGGGCGTTTGTGATCGCGATCGGCATCCATCTCATTTTGGCGGCGGTCTTTCCGCATCAAAGCAAGTACAACGAAAACCAGCAAGTCGAAAAAGTCTCGGTCACCAAGAAGATCATCGTGAAGGTGCCGACCCCGCCGCCGCCCACGCCGACCCCGCCGCCCACGCCGACCCCGCCGCCCACGGCGACCGCGCCGCCGCAGACCAAGCCGCAGCCGCAGCTCAAAGTGAACGTGCCGAAAACAACGAGCAACAGCTCGAACTCGAGCTCGAACAATCGCTACATTCCACCCCGGAACGGTACCCAAAACGGCGTCCCGCAAGGTCAAGGTACCGCGGCGCCGCACCCGACCGCTCCGCTCGGAACGCCGAAACCCGCCTGCAGAAACCCGTACATGGATGCGACCGTCATTCAGCAAGTCTCGCCGGATTATCCGGAGAGCGCGCGTGAGTTAGGGCTCGGCCAAGTGACCGTTCAGGTGCAAGTCACGATCAGTCCGAGCGGCAGCTTGATCGGCACGAAGATTTTCCAGAGCGGCGGCAACATGTCGCTCGATCAAGCCGCGATTTCCGCCGCGCGCCAGTCAACCTATTCACCAAAGGTCGTGAACTGTGAGCCGATTACAGGCGACTACCTCTTTAAGGTCACGTTCGACCCGAACCAGTAATAGCCGCGCGCCATGAACGCCGCGCGCAGCCGCAGAGTCCTCCTCGTTGCACTGGCGATCTCCATACTGTTGCATCTGCTGTTGGCAGGCTCTTGGTATTGGCCGTTTACGCATCCACAGCCCGAAGTACAGGTAACGAACGTGCGCGTCGTGCAGATCGTGCGCCGTACGCCCGCTCTCTTGGAAACCCCTCAGCCAAAACCGCTGCAAACGCCCGTGCGAATTGCATCGAAGGTTCGTTCAAAAATATCACCGCCGCGAGCTTCTTCACACAACGGACGTAACGCATCGCGCGGCGCAGGCACCTATGCGCCGCAAACGCCGCACCCGATCGCGACGGCGAAATCGGCCGCCGCGGGTTGCCTCCGTCCGAATGCAACTCCCGCCGTTGCCGCTACGCCCGATGCGCCCGATATCGCAGCTGAGGCGCGTGCAAGCCGTGTGACCGGCGTCGCAGCGATCGACGTATCGCTCGATCCCGCGGGCAACGTTACCGACGCAAAGGTTGCGCGAACGACAGGTAACGACGGCCTCGATGCAAGCGCGCTGGCCATGGCACGCAACGCCAGCTACACCCCGAAATACGTGACTTGCAAAGGTGTCGCGAGCACGTACACGTTTACCATAAAATTTGCAGCGTGGTAGTCAACATGACAGGAGCATAAAGACATAGACGGTAAGTTCGCGGCGTGACATTCGTACAGGCGATGGCCTTGGCGCTGTTGCAAGGCGTGAGCGAACTCTTTCCGATCAGTAGCCTCGGTCAAACGATTCTGATTCCCGCGCTGCTGCGCTGGCATTTCAATCGTTCCGATCCGTCGTTTCTAGCATTCGTCACGGTGCTGCATCTGGGAACAGCGCTGGCGCTCGTCGTCTTTTACCGCAAGATTTGGCTGCGCATCATTCGCGCTTTCTTCGCGAGCGTTTGGCGCGGCAAGATTGGCAGCGACGCGAACGAGAAACTGGCTTGGCTGTTGATTCTGGGTACCATTCCCGTCGGCATCTTGGGCGTGCTGCTGAAAGACTCCGTGCAGAAATTTTTTGGAAGCGCGGAGGTGGCGGCGCTTTTCTTGATGATCAACGCGGGCGTCATGTTTCTCGGAGAATACCTGCGCAAGCGGCAGAAAACGCAATTGGGTCGAGCGGACAAGCCGATCACGTCGCTCACGTGGGCGCAAAGCGCAGGGGTAGGCGTCGGCCAGGCGTTGGCACTTTTCCCGGGGATTTCGCGTTCGGGTGCGTCCATGGTTGCCGGGTTGATCTGTGACTTGGATCATGAGGACGCCGCTCAATATTCTTTTCTTTTGGCAACGCCCGTCATTCTCGCCGCGGGTCTGTTCGAGATCGGCGATCTGACCGGACCGGGAAGTCATCGGGTACTCGTCCAAGCCGTTGCGGGCGGAGTTCTCGCCGGCATCGCGGCGTACGCTTCCGTCGCCTTTTTAGTCCGGTACTTTCGCCGCAACGATCTACGTCCGTTCGGCTGGTATTGCCTGATCTTCGGCGCGGTCTGTTTCACACTCGCACGCATGGGAGTCATTCATTGAAAGTTCTTGCAATCGTTCTCTTCGTCGTCTTTATCATTGCGGCCGTCTTAGCGTTCACGGGAGCCGCGCATTTCTCGCATCTTCTGGGCTTCGACGGTCAACGTCACCTCAAACATGGAATCATCTATGCGATTCTTGCCGTACTCTGCCTGCTGTGGATGCGCATGGCGCCCGCAAAGTAAATGACGCATTTCGGCCCTGGCGGAGACCTTGAAATGGTTGACGTTTCGCATAAGGATCAAACCGTGCGAACGGCACGCGCGCAGAGTCGCGTGCGTCTCGGAGCCGAGGCCGCTCGAGCTTTGCGGGATGCAACCCTGGCGAAAGGCGATGCGCTGGTCGCGGCTCAGCTCGCGGGAATCATGGCTGCAAAAAAAACGCCTGCGCTGATTCCACTCGCTCACGCGATTCCGCTCGGCGCGGTCGACATTGAGTTTTCGTGGGACGGAGACGTGCTGGTGATCGACGCCGGTGCGCGCACGACGGCGCAGACGGGCGTCGAGATGGAAGCAATGGTTGCGGCTGCGGTTGCGGCGCTTACGATCTACGACATGACCAAAGGGATTGAAAAAGGCATCGCGATCGAATCCGTGCGGCTCGTCGAGAAAACCGGCGGCAAGAACGGACCCTGGCGCGCCCCGTGAAAACCGCGCTGATCGTCCTGTCCGATCGCGCGGCATCCGGCGAACGGCCGGATACGTGCATCCCGATCATGCGCGAGTGTCTGGGCGCGGCGTACGAAATCGTGCGCGAAACGGTGCTTCCGGACGACGCCGGCGCGTTGCAAGCCGAACTGATCGATCTCTGCGATTCGGGTGCCGCTTCGCTGGTCGTGACATGCGGAGGCACAGGTCTTTCGCCGCGCGATCGTACGCCGCAGGCGACGGCGGCGATCCTGGACTATGAAGTGCCGGGTATTGCCGAAGCCATTCGCTTGGCGTCGATCGCGATCGTTCCAACGGCGATGCTTTCACGCGCGCTCGCGGGCGTGCGGCACCGTACGTTGATCGTGAATCTTCCGGGCAATCCCAAAGCCGTCGCCGAGTCGCTCGCGGTGGTCCTGCCGGTCTTGCCGCACGCGGTCGAGTTGCTGAACGGCGAAGTCGACCACGGTTAAACGCTCGTGAATTTTGCGCAGGCACAGGCCTTTGTCTTGGAGATGGTGAGCGAAACCGGCTCTCGCCACGAGCCTTACCGGCTCGATCGCATGCGCAGGTTCTTGGAAGAACTCGGCAACCCGCAGGATCGGTACCCGACGATTCACGTCGGCGGCACGAGCGGAAAAGGATCGACGTGCACAATGATTGCAGCGGCATTGACTGCCGCCGGCAAACGCACGGGGCTGCACACCAAACCGCACTTGCGCTCGGTCGTCGAGCGCGCCAAGATCGACGGCGCGCCGATTTCGGAGGAACGTTTTGCGGAATTGATCGAGCAGCTGCTTCCGGCGATGGATCGCGTGTCGGCCGAGTTCACGCGGCCGTCCTACTACGAAACCCTGCTCGCGCTCGCGTTTCTCCACTTCGCGCAGGAGCAGGTTGACGTTGCCGTCGTTGAAGTCGGCATCGGCGGAAAATTGGACGGCACCAACGTGCTGCGCCCGCTCGTCAGCATTATTACAAACGTTGGACTGGATCACACCGAGGTACTCGGGGATACGGTGGAAGAGATCGCCGCCGACAAAGCCGGCATTGCGAAACCCGGCGTGCCGCTCTTGAGTGCCGTCGATCGCCCCGAAGCGCGTGCCGTGATAGAAACACATTGTGCGCGCACCGGCACGCCGTTCAGCTTCGTCCCGGATTACGTGAAAATCGAGGACGTACACCTCGAAGCGTTTAGCCAGCGGTTCGTGCTGAAAACACCGACCGCGCAGTACCGGATCGACCTGCCGGTCCTGGGCGAATTTCAACAGCAAAATGCAGCCTGCGCAGTGCTTGCGCTCGAACACTTGCCCGCGCAGCTGCGTCCGAGCGCCGAGCACATCGAACGCGGCCTGTCGCGTCTCGACCTGCCCGGACGCATGGAGTATTTTCCATCGCATCCGGGCGTGATCTTCGACGTGGCGCACAATCCCGACAAGGCCGACCATTTGGTGCGGTCCTTGCGCGCGCATTTCCCGGACAGGCGATTCACGTTCGTGGTTGCCGTCGGGGAAAGCAAAGATGCGGGCGAGATCTTGCGCATGTTTGCGCAGGTGCCGGCGTCGTTTATCTTCACGTCCTTCGATGCGCGGGGACGGATTGCGACGAAACCCCAACGTTTGGCAAGTATTGCGGAATCGGCGGGACTCTGGGGGCGCGCCATTCCCGATGCGATCGAAGGGTTCACCATTGCAAGGCGCAATGCGAGCAGCGACGAGATCGTGGTGGTTACTGGTTCGACCTTCGTCGTGGCGGAGTTGCGCGAATGGTGGATGGAGAACGTCGTTGCCAGCCGATCTGCGCGCTAGGGGCTCTCTACGTTTACGCGGACGTACGCTTCCATGGGGAGTGCGCACGTACGTCATGGGCATCGTCAACGTCACGCCGGATTCGTTTTCCGGTGACGGGATCGAGGAGCCCGACCTCGCGGTGGCATACGCCCAGACGCAGCTCGAGCGCGGCAGCGACATCTTGGACATCGGCGCGGAATCGACGCGCCCCGGCCATCAGCCGGTTTCTGTGCAAACCGAACTTGCGCGCCTGATTCCGGTGATCTGCAACGTGCGCCGGCGCGTGCCGGCGGCAATACTCTCGGTCGACACATACAAGCCCGAAGTGTTGCAAGCAGCGGCAGAAGCCGGCGCGGACATGCTCAACTCGGTTTGGGGTTTGCCTCCCGCGCTGCTCGATGTAGCCGCAGAGCGCGGCATGCCGGTTGTGGCAATGCACAACAAGAACGAAGCTCGTTATGACGGTGACGTCATGGACGAATTGCTTTGTTTCTTAGAAGAAGCTGCCGGCAGGGCGGTCCGGGCCGGCATTCCGCCCGAGCACGTCATCTTGGACCCGGGCATCGGATTTGGCAAGACTACGGATCATAACGTGAGCGTCTTGCAGCAGTTACCACGTCTGGTGGCACTCGGATTCCCGACGCTGCTGGGAACGTCGCGCAAATCGACAATCGGAAAAATCACGGGCCGCGATCCGGAGGATCGAATCTACGGCACCGCCGCCACGACCGCCCTTGCAATCGCGGCCGGTATCGACGTCGTGCGAGTTCACGACGTTTCACAGACGCGCGACGTCGTGAGCGTCTGCGATGCGGTCGTGCGAAATTGGAGACCGCCCGGATGGACGTGATCCGGATCGACGGCATTCGCGCCTTCGGCCGGCATGGGGCCAACCCCGGCGAGCGCGAAACCGCGCAACCTTTCGATGTGACGGCGGTGATCGAGCTCGACTTGCACGCAGCCGAACGGAGCGACGACCTGAAAGACACGCTCGACTATGCCGCGTTGCGAAAAACGATCGCGAAGATAATCGAGTCGACTTCATTTATGTTGATCGAGCGCCTCGCGGGAGAAATGCTGCGTGCAATCCTGAGCGACCAGCGCATAGCGCGCGCCGAGATCACCATCGCAAAGCCGGAAGTGCTGGAAGGCGCCACGCCCAGCGTTACGCTGCGGCGCGAGAATCCAAACTTTCACGTTGCATGGCCCGGGCAGGAATAGGTCTGGGCTCGAACCTCGGCGACCCGGCGGCCAACGTGCTCGCCGGAATGGCTGCGCTTGCGGAAGTCGGAACCGTAGTAGCGCGTTCACGCCTCTATCGCACCAAGCCGTGGGGTCGCAAGGATCAACCTGATTTTTGCAACGCCGCCGCGATCGTCGAGACGGCTCTTTCACCACGCGAACTGCTGCAGCGGGTTAAAGAATTGGAACGTAAAATGGGGCGCACGCAAACTGAGCGCTGGGGACCGCGCGCGATCGATTTCGACATCTTATTCTACGACGAATTGCATGTGGACGAACCCGGCTTGCAGATACCTCATCCGCGCCTGCGCGAGCGGGCCTTTGCGCTCGTGCCGCTCGCAGAGATCGATGAGCGCTACGCAGCGGATGCAGCCAAGCTGCCCGCAGCGGAACGCGCATCCATCGAGGCGAACCCGTAGCGTTCCATGCCTGAGAACCCCGTGGTAGAACGCGTGCGCTCGCTCGTGCGAGCGTTCTTGGAGACCGATCTGGTACGGCTGCGCATAGAACGCGACGGCGGACACGTCGAGCTGCGGCGGCGCGCGGGTGCGCGCACGGCAGCGCCCGAAAACGCGGAACCGCAGACATCCATAGTATCCGCACCCAAGAATGTGGATGCGATCAAATCGGATCTCGTCGGCATCTTCCGCTTTAGCCGTCCGCTGCCGGTCGCAGGCGAGATGCTCGAATCCGATCGCGAGTTGGCATACGTCGAGGCGCTCGGTATTCGCAACCCGGTGCGCTCGCTCGGCGGAGGCCGCTTGGTTTCGGTGTGCTGCCATGAGGGCCAACCCGTCGAATACGGGCAGGTGCTATTCGAGCTGGAACGTGTTTAAAAAGGTTCTGATCGCGAATCGCGGCGAGATCGCGTTGCGCATCAATCGCGCTTGCCGCGAGCTCGGCGTAACCACCGTGGCGATCTTTTCAGGGCCCGATCGCGAATCGTTGCACGTGCGGCACGCAAATGAAGCCTTCTGTGTCGGTCCCGGACCGGCCGCGCGATCGTACTTGAGCATCCCGAATATCATATCGACCGCTCTCATCACCCAATGCGACGCGGTGCATCCCGGTTACGGCTTCCTGGCGGAGAATGCGCGCTTTGCGCAGATCTGCGCAGACCACGGGCTCACATTCATCGGGCCGCCCGCGGACGTGATCGCGATGATGGGCGACAAAGCTACCGCGAAACGCGTCATGCGCGAAGCCAAAATCGAGACGACGCCCGGCACCGACATTCTCGAATCGGTCGACAAGGCGCGCCGCGCCGCTCGCGATCTCGGATATCCCGTGCTGCTCAAAGCCACCGCGGGCGGAGGCGGAAAAGGTATGCGTGTGGTCGCGGGGCCGGACGAGCTGGAGCGAGCATTCGTGGGAGCGCAGACCGAAGCCGAAGCGAGCTTCAAAGACGGCCGCCTCTACATGGAAAAACTCATCGTCAACCCGAGACACATCGAAGTGCAGATCCTGGGCGACAACTTCGGAAACATCGTGCACTTGGGCGAGCGAGACTGTTCCGTGCAGAAACCCTCGCATCAAAAACTGATCGAGGAAGCGCCGGCGGCCAACCTTTCCGAAAAAACGCGCGAAGCGCTGCATACCATGGCGATGCGCGCTGCAAAAGCCGTGCACTACAGCAATGCGGGGACACTCGAGTTCTTGGTCAGCGGCGACCGCGTATATTTCATGGAGATGAACACTCGAATTCAGGTCGAGCATCCGGTTACGGAGATGGTCTACAACATCGATCTCGTCAAGGAACAGATTCGTATCGCCGCCGGCGAGCAACTCGGCTACGTGCAAACGGATCTGCGGCCGCGCGGGCACGCGATCGAGTGCCGGATCAACGCCGAGGACTCGCGCAATAATTTTGCGCCCGCTGCCGGCACGCTCACAAACGTCGTCTTTCCCGGAGGGCCGGGGATTCGCGTCGACACGCACATCTATCCCGGAGCGAGCGTTCCTCCGTTTTACGATTCGCTGCTCGCGAAAATCGTGGGTTTTGGAGAAACGCGCGAGGCGGCGATTGCTCGCATCGAGCGCGCCTTGCGCGAAACCGTTATCGAGGGCGTGAACACGACCATCGAACAATGCTTAGAGGTGTTGGCAACCGATGCATTTCGCAACGGCCGCTATGCGATCGACTTTCTTCCCGGCCTCATGCGGCGGGACGACGCAGCATAGGAATCTTCTGCATGCCGTCGCGTCGCATGGGCCGCGAGCTTGCACTGCAAGCGCTCTTTTCGGTTGAGGTGGGGCACCGCGATCCGGGTGAGGTTCTCGATGAGTATCTTGTCGCTTCGGGCGACAGCGCGCACCGCATCTTCGTGAAAGATCTCGTCTTGGGCACGTTGGAGCACGCCGGCGAAAGTGACAAAACTTTGGCGCCGCTGCTGCGGGAATGGTCGATAGAACGATTGCCGACGATCGATCGTTTGCTCTTGCGTATGGCTGCGTTCGAGTTGCGGCATCATCCCGAAACGCCGCAACCCGTGGTTATCAACGAGGCCGTGGAACTCGCCAAACGATTTTCGACCGAGGATTCCGGCCGGTTCGTCAACGGCGTTCTTTCATCGGTGATTCGAGGAAACGGCAGTGCGTAGGATTCTGCGCTACGTCGCCGTTGCGTTGTTCTTGATCGTGCTTTTCTTAGCGGGCTCGATCGCCGGCCTCGTAGCCGCATACTCGCGCAACCTTCCCGATATCAGCCGCATGGCCGATTATCAGCCGGCGCGTTCGACGCGGCTGTATGCGCGTGACGGAACCTTGCTAGCCACGCTCTACAAAGAAAACCGGATCTGGCTGCCGATCGATAAGATTCCGCCCGTCGTTCGTAACGCATTTATCGCAAGCGAAGATCACAATTTTTATAAACACCACGGCGTGGATTTCTTCGGCATCGTGCGCGCCGGCATCGCCGATCTTTCGCATAAGCAAGTTCAGCAAGGCGCTTCGACGATCACGCAACAGCTCGCGCGCGGACTTTTTCTGACCGACAAGCAGACGATCGCGCGAAAAATTCAGGAAGCGTTGCTCGCGATGGAGATCGAGCGCTATTACACCAAAGACGAGATCCTGGAACGCTACCTCAACCTGATCTATCTGGGTTCGGGCGCGTACGGTGTCGACGCGGCGGCCCATACGTACTTCGGGCGGAGCACGGGCTCGCTCACGCTCGGGCAGGCTGCGATGCTCGCCGGCTTGATTGCCGCGCCATCGGATTACTCGCCTTACGTCAACCTGATGTTGGCGCGAGATCGCGAGCTACACGTACTCGATCGCATGGCCGAGAGCGGTTACATCACGCAAGCGCAGGCCGACGCCGCGTACGGCGCGCCGTTGCAATTGACCGGAATGCGGCCGCCGGGCCTTCAAGGTTTTCGCGATCCATGGTTTACGACGTACGTCGTCGCGCAGCTCGAGCATACGTTTGGAAAGCAAGCGACATATGAAAGCGGCTTGCAAGTCTTCACGACCGTGGATCCGCGCATGGAAGACATCGCTCAGAGCGCGATCGATTGGGGAGTCAGCGCCGCCCAATCCGAGGGCATCGGCGCTGACGAAGCCGCGCTTGTTGCGCTGCGTCCTTCCACGGGCGAGATCGTCGCCATGGTCGGCGGCGCGCATTTTTCGCTGCAAAACCAATTCAACCGTGCGTGGCAAGCGCATCGTCAGCCGGGATCGTCCTTTAAGGCATACGTCTATACTGCGGCGATAGACACGGGTATGACGCCGACGACGGTTATCGCCGATACGAGAGTGAGTTATCCAATGGGCGACGGCACGGAGTGGTCGCCGCAAGACGACGATTTCCGGTACATGGGCCCCATCTCGCTGCGCGTTGCGCTGGCACAAAGCCGGAATATCGTCGCGGTCAAACTGGCGCAGCTCGTCGGCATCGATCGCGTCATTCAGTATGCGCACCGCATGGGCGTCGAGTCGCCGCTCGAGCCGAACCTTTCGCTCGCGCTTGGCACGTCCGTCATCAGTCCGCTCGATCAGGCCAGCGGCTATTCGACGCTTGCCAATCAAGGCGTGCACGTTGCGCCCTCTGCATTGCGTGTTGTGAAGGATTCGCTCGGCAACGTCGTGTTGGACAGCCGTTACCCCGAACAGACAGAAGTCGTCAGTGCGGGCACCGCATACGTCGTGACGACGATGCTTGAAGACGTGATCAACCACGGAACGGGCTATCCCAACGCCGTCATCGGAAGGCCGGCTGCCGGCAAGACCGGTACGACGACCAACTTTCGGGACGCGTGGTTCGTCGGTTATACGCCGGACTTGGTCGCCGCGGTTTGGCTGGGTAACGACGATTACCATCCGATGAGCGAATCGTACGGCGGAAATATTCCCGCCCGGATTTGGGCGCGCTTCATGCAAGGCGCGCTCAAGAACGTCGCCGCGCACGACTTCGTTTTTCCCGGCGACGAGGTCAAGAAAGTTGCGAGTTGTGGTGGTGGCTATGGAGCTTATGAATACTTTTTGAGCGGCACGGAACCGGTCGCACGGTGCGGCCTAACCCGCCCGCTGGCGGCGAAAACTCCGGCGGGTGGTGCAGTTCCGGCCGTAGACGCCGCGATCACTAGTGCCGGCGCGAACATGCCGCCTGCGCCGACGTTCTCGCCCGAACCAACGCCCGCTCCGCCCGAGCCGACCTCGCAGCCATAGAGATGCAAGGCTCGCTTTTCAGACGTGCGCCGGCGAGCGCGCCTCCGCTCGAAACGGTGCAGAGTGTCAGCAAAATCGTCGATTACATCCGCCGGATCATCTCGCAGAACAAGATCCTGGCGGGCCTGCGCGTTCGCGGTGAGGTTTCGGGACTGACCCGCCATCAGAGCGGGCGAATGTATTTCGATCTCAAGGAAGGCAACGACGTTCTCAAGTGCGTTGCGTGGGCGAGCGATGCAACGAATCTTCCCCCGTTCAAAGACGGCGACGAAATTATCGCCGGTGGGGATTACGGAACCTTTTCGCAGCGCAGCCAGTACCAACTCTTCGTCAAGACCGTCGAACTCTCGGGAATCGGCGTGCTCTACGCGCAGTTCGAAGCGCTCAAAGAAAAGCTTCGCAAAGAAGGTCTGTTCGAGCCTGAGCGCAAGCGTCCGTTGCCCGAGCTTCCGCGGCGGCTTGCCGTCGTGTCGGCGCGCGGCAAAGGCGCTGAGGATTTTTTGCGGACCATCGCGCAGCGCGCTCCGTTCATCGAGGTCGAATTCGTCGAGACGCGCATTCAAGGAGACGGGTCGCAGATCGACATCGCGGAAGCGATCGATCGGGCGTCGAAGTTGAGCGTTGATTTGATCGTGCTGACGCGCGGCGGCGGTTCGTACGAGGATCTGTTTCCTTTCAACCTCGAGCCTGTCGTGCGCGCGATCGTCCGTTCGAAGCATCCTGTGCTTTCGGCGATCGGTCACGCACAAGACGTCCATCTGAGCGATTTCGCCGCCGACTGTGTTTGCGAGACACCTTCGAACGCGGCGCAGTACTTCGGCGAGATCGGCGATCGATATGTCGCGCGCATCGAGCGAGCGAGGTCGCGGATCGAGAACTCGGTGCGGACGATTTTGACTGCTCGCGCGCAAGCTTTTGATTCTGCGGAACGCGGATTGCTGCGGGCGATTGGCGATCAGGTGCGCGGTCAAGAGCAGCGCGTGGCGCGTCTCGAGAAGCGGCTCGACGCTCAAACGCCGCAACGGCGCCTGACGGAAAGGCGCGAGCGATTGGCGCGGCTGGAATTCGGACTGCGGCAGACCGGTACGTCCGCAATTCGCGCCGCCCGGCAGCGCTTCGACGTGCTGTGCGCGCGCTTCGAGGGCACGAACCCCGATATGCCGCTGGCGCGAGGTTATGCGATCGTTACGTTCGACGGCCGAGCGGTTCGAGATGCCTCGTCGGTCCCCGATGGTGCGCGCATCGAGGCGAAGGTTCAGCGCGGGCGGCTAAAGGCGCGCGTCGAAGAGAAGATCCTCGATGGCTGATCAGAAGCCCGGCGCTTTCGAAGAAAAGGTATCGCGTCTCGAGGCAATAGTCAAAGAACTCGAAGGCGGGAGCGTCGAGCTCGATCGCGCCGTTGCGCTGTTCAAAGAAGGCAAGACGCTGGCGACCGAATGCGAGAAGTTGCTCAAGGGCGCGCAGCAGCAGATCGATCGCGCCATGGAAACCACCGCGCAAACAGAGGAACCGGCTTCGGGCGACGAGATTCCGTTTTAGGTGTCGCTCAGACTCGATGAACTCGTTGCGGAGCGCAACGGCATCAGCCGCTCGCAGGCCCGCGCGCTGATTATCGAAGGCCGAGTGCGCGTGAACGGCGCGCCGGCGACCAAACCGGGCATATCCGTTCGCGACGAAGCGGCGATTGAAGTCGAGCGGCCGCGGCCGTTCGTGAGCCGTGGCGGAGAGAAACTCGATCACGCGCTTTCAGAATTCGGGATCGATGTGCGTGGAATGCGTGCGCTGGATATCGGCGCATCGACTGGTGGATTTACGGACTGTTTATTGCAGCGCGGAGCAAAACACGTCGTCGCCGTCGACGTGGGTTATGGACAGCTCGACTGGGGCCTGCGCAACGATCCCCGCGTGACCGTGATGGAGCGAACGAATTTTAGGTCACTTTCAGGCGAGGCCTTTGGGGCTGAACTCTTCGACGTGATCGTCGTGGACGCATCATTCATTTCGCTGCGCACGATCCTTGCGCGGGCGACGGCCTTTCTCGTTTCGCACGGACGGGTCGTGGCGCTGGTGAAGCCGCAATTCGAAGCGGGTCGCGAACGGCTGGGCCGCGGCGGCGTCGTGCGCGACCCCGAAGTACACCGCACCGTCCTGCGCGAAATCCGTGACGCCATGGCCGACCTCGGATTGACCGCAACTGCTTTGACGGCATCTCCGCTTCTTGGGCCCGCCGGAAATCGTGAGTTTCTCATGCTTTTGGCGCGCGATGGGACGGGCATTTCGAACGCGCGCATTGACGAGGTGGTCGGGTGAGCGTAGCCGCGCGTAAAGGCGTCATTGCACTCTACATCGATGCCAAGCGCGAAAACTCGCGCGCGCTCGGCGTTCGCGTCGCAGATCGGTTTAAGGCCGCGGGCTACGACATTACGCTCTGCCCCGGATCCGATCCGAATCTTCCAATTGAATCGAATGGCGCGAAAGTCGCGGACGCGTCACTGCTTGTGACGATTGGTGGAGACGGCACGCTCTTGCGCGCAGCGCGCGTCGTCGTCAACGACGGAGTGCCGCTCATCGGAATCAACACCGGCAGACTCGGATTTCTGACGGAGTTCGATGAAGACGATCCGCGGATCGATGAGCTTCCGCAGCTGCTTGCGAAAGGTCTGGAGATCGAAGATCGCCTCGCGCTGCAGGCGCATTACAACGGGCGTACGTTTTTTGCGCTCAACGACGTGGTAGTGCGAAAGGGTGAAATCTCTCGGATCGTGCCTTTTGGTTTGGGTCTGAACGAAGAGCAGGTCGGCCAGATTCCTGCCGACGGTATCTGCGTCGCCACGCCGACCGGTTCGACCGCATACTTCCTCTCCGCCGGCGGATCGATCATCTCGCCGCAGGTGGAAGCCTTAGGTATCGTACCGCTCTTGCCGCACACGCTCTTTTCGCGGCCGTTGATCGTGCCTGCGAGTTCCCGGATACGCATTAGTTGCGACTCCGAGATCGTACGCGCGCAGCTCGAATGCGACGGTGATGCGGTCAGCGAGGTTGCGCCGGGAGCTTCGGTCGTCGTCGAACGCCATCCGCGCATGGTGCGTTTCGCGCGAACCACGCGTTTGCGTTTTTTCGAACGGCTCGAGGACAAAATGCGCTGGGGCGTTTCAATTAAAGATCGTCGGCGAGTTTAAAGGTTCATGCTGCGCCGGCTTACGATCGCCGACTACGAACTGATCGCTGCGGCCGAGATCGAGTTTGCTCCGGGGTCCACCATGTTCACCGGGGAGACGGGCTCGGGCAAGACAATGGTGCTCGGCGCAATCGCATTCGTACTGGGTGAACGAGCGGGAGCCGACGTCGTGCGCCGCGGGTGCGCCAAAGCAATCGTCACGCTGGAGTTCGAGACAGAGAAGAATCTGCGCGAACGGCTTTGTGCCGACGGCTTCGAGTTCGATCCCGACGAGGACGCGACGATTTCGCGCGAGCTGAGCGACGCCGGAAAGTCGGTACTGCGGCTCAATGGGCGTCCCACAACCGCGGGATATGTTCGAGACCTCGCGGCTGACCTGGTCGACATCGTCGGGCGACACGAAGCGCAGCGGCTGCTCGCGCCGAGCTATCATCTTGAATTGCTTGATCGGTTCGGCGGCGATCCCGTATTGCGCCCTTGCGAAAAGGTGGCAGCATTACACGGTCGCGCGGTCGAGCTCACAAGCAGCCTCCGCGAACTGAGCGAAGGCGAACGGCGCGCGCAAGAGCGTCATGTTTTTGCGAAGTATGCGCTCGGGGAGATCGAAGCTGCGGCGCCGGCTATGGGCGAGGACGATCGCTTGAGCGAGCGCCGGCGTTTCCTGGATAACGTCGAGAAGATTGCGCTAGCGTTGCGAAGCGCCCACGACGCACTCTCCGCCGAGGATCGTTCAGCTTCGAATGCACTTGGCGCAGCAAGCGCCGCACTCCAGCAATTGCGCGATCTCGGCGCAGGCTTAGCGGAGATGGCGCAAAGCGCCAGTGCGCTGCAGAGCGAGGTCAACGAGTTGGCTGTGCGCATCGCGCGTGAACTCGACGCGACCGAGTTCGAACCGGCGGAACTGGAGACGATCAACGCTCGGCTGGATATCCTCGACACGCTCAAACGCAAGTACGGGGGTTCGATCGAGGCAGTGCTGACCGCCGCGCAGGAATTTCGCAATGACGTCGATCTCTTCGCTAACGCCGACGAACGCAAAGCGCAGCTGCAGCGAGATTTCAACAGCGTTAGAGCCGAATTGCATGCGGCTGCGGCTGACCTTTCAAAGCTGCGTCGCGCCGCCGCCGACCGCTTGCGCAAAGCGGTCGAAAAGGAACTGCAAGACCTCGCGCTTCCTTCGGGCCGCTTCGGCGTTGAATTCGAAACCTTGACCGAGATCGGCGCAAGCGGCGCGGAGCGCGCCGAATTCGTCTTCGCGGCCAACAAAGGCGAGGAAGAGCGTCCGCTGGCGCGCGTCGCTTCGGGCGGCGAACTCTCGCGCGTGCTTCTGGCTCTCATCGTCGTGCTGGCCGGAAAGCGCGGCAAAACGGCACTCGTCTTCGATGAAATCGATTTGGGAATCGGCGGCGCCACCGCGACGGCAGTCGGCGTCCGGTTAGGCAGATTGGCGCGAGAAGCGCAAGTGATGTGCGTCACGCATCTCGCGCAGATCGCGGCATGGGCCGACGAGCATTACGTGCTCGAAAAGAGCGAAACCCGCGCAGCGACAACGATCGCGGTTCGGCACATTGATAACGTCGCCGAACGGGCGGGCGAAGTCGCGCGCATGCTTTCGGGCGAAACGCACGACGCCGCGCTGAAACATGCGCGAATGCTGTTACGTCAGACCACCGAACGGAGAGCGGCAATTGCATAAATTCAGCAGACGTGAAGTCATACTCGGGTTATCGGGAGCGGTAGTTCTTGCCGGATACGGCACGGCATCGGCAACGCCCGATTGTGTCGTGCGACCCGGGCAGACCGAAGGTCCTTATTTTGTCGACGAGCGCCTCAATCGTTCCGATATCCGCGCCGCTTCGCCGGGCGGCTTGGTGAAAGCGGGGACACCGCTCCTGCTGGCTTTCAACGTGTCGCAAATCGCGCAGGGTACGTGCCCGCCGTTGAACGGAGCGCAGATTGACGTATGGCAATGCGACGCTGCCGGCATTTACTCAGACGTTACCGATCCAGCATTCAAGACCACGGGCCAAAAGTTTCTGCGTGGCTACCAGATGACGAATGCTTCGGGAAGCGCAGGATTCACGACGATCTATCCGGGCTGGTACGAAGGGCGCACCGTCCACATCCATTTCAAGATTCGGACGAATCCGTCAGCAAGTGCCGGGCGCGCATTTACGTCGCAGATCTATTTCGACGATGCATTGACCGATCGCGTGCATCGCGCGCCCGCCTACTCGAAACCTGGGCGCCGCACGCGCAACGAAGAGGATCCGATTTTTCTCGACGGCGGCAGCCATCTACTATTGCCCGCAGAACCGACGCCCAGCGGCTACGCCGGCACGTTCAACATCGGGCTAATCGCGTAAAGGAAAGAGGCAAGCGCCGGCGCCCCTCGGCCCTTCGACTCACTCAGGGCAGACCTGCTCGGGGTCCTTCGATACCTCAGGATGACATCAGGGTATCTGGTGGATCTTTAAGAGATTGGTGCCGCCGGCGCCGACCGGCATGCCCGTCGTGAACGCAACGCAGTCGCCGTTGCTTACCAAACCCTCCGAAACCATGCGCTGTTCCATGATGTGCAGCAGGACGTCGATCGACGAATAGCGCTCGATGACGAGCGATTCGATTCCCCACAATAAAGCCAGCCGCCGCGCGACCTCCGGCAGGGGCGTGAGCGCGACGATGCGCGCCTTGGGGCGAAATGCCGAAATATGATGCGCGGCGTTGCCGGTCGTCGTGCCGGTCACGATGTACTGTAAGTTCAGTTCGGCGCTCGCGCGCGTCGCAGCTTCGGCAATCGACGTGGCAATGTTGCGCGTCGCGCCTTCCAGGCGGCGCAGCTGCAGCAGCTCGTGCGGATACTCTTTTTCGACCTCACGCGCGATCTCGGCCATCACGCGAACCGCTTCGGTTGGATATGCCCCGAGCGCGGTTTCGCCTGACAACATGACCGCGTCGGTGCCGTCCAGGATCGCGTTGGCGACATCCGTGGTCTCCGCACGCGTCGGCCGCGGGCTGGTCGTCATGGATTCGAGCATCTGCGTGGCGGTCACCACCGGTTTGCTTGCGCGATTGCAGCGCGCGATTAAGTCTTTTTGCACCAATGGGACGCGCTCGAGCGGGATTTCGACACCCAAATCGCCGCGCGCTACCATGATGCCGTCGGAGTGCGCGATGATGTTTTCGATGTCTTCGAGCGCTTCGTGTTTCTCGATCTTGGCAAGCACGCGCGTGGTTTTCTTGCGTTCGGCGATGAACGATTTGACGCGTGCGACATCTTCGGCGGTTCGCACGAACGAAACTGCGACGTAATCCACGTCTTTCTCCAAGCCGAACGCGAGGTATTCGAGATCTCGCTCGGAGACGGCCGAGAGATTGAGCGACCCGTCCGGATAATTGATTCCTTGCGAAGGCCGAAGGTCGCCGCCCACCTCTACCGACGTGTGGATCTCCGTCGCGTTCTTGTCCAGGATACGCAGCACGATTGCGCCATCTTGCAGATAGATGCGCCGGTCGACCGCAACATCAGCAGGCAGATGGCGGTACGTGACCGAGACGCGCTCGGCAGATCCCGGCACTTCCTCAGCCGTCAACGTGAAACGGGCGCCGCGCTCCAAATGTACCGAGCGTGCATCGCCCGCGAGCTTGCCCGTTCTCACCTTGGGGCCGGGCAGATCTTGTAAGACTGCAATATGCATCTCGAGTTCGCTCGCGATCTTCCGGATCGCATCGATCGTCGCGCCGTGCTCGGCCGGTTCGCCGTGCGAAAAATTTAGGCGAAAGACGTTCGCACCGGACAGAACGAGCGAGCGAATGATCTCAGGGTCGCGTGAGGCGGGCCCGATCGTCGCGACGATCTTCGTGCGTTTTTGGATCGTTTCCATCGGCACGTACCGCGTTGCGCGTCCCCGGCTAGAGGCTCCTGCGTTGGCCGCAGCGCATTAGCTCCCAATCTTGCGGCGAGACGCTAACGACCGCGGTTACTCCCAGCGCTTGACGACGAGTTTTGTCGTTTCGCTGATCTTGCATGCGCTGGCGGCGCTGTTCGTGTTCTCCCTCGCTACGTCGTCGTCGGAACAGTCTTCGTCGGAATCCATCCAAGGCGCGCAGATCGTCACCGTCACGAGTCAGGCCGTACCGAAGACCGTTGCGGTCGCCGTGCCGCATGCCGCGCCGCCGGTACCTCACGCACGCGTTGCGCCGCAACACGCTGTCGCGCAACCAAGGTCGGCGCCGCCGCATCCCCGTGTCCGGCACGAGCTGGCCAAGTTCGCGCCGACGGCTCCGCCGAATCCAACGCCCGCACCGGAGGCGTCGGCCGCGCCCAATCCGCAGCCGACACAGCCGGAGATCAGCCTCACGCCGATGCCGATCATCGCCGCGGTCCCGACGAGCGTTCCGGCTAGAGTCGTGGCCGCAACCGTGCGCGCGCCACCGACCGCGCCGCCGACACAAGCCCCCACCTCAGCGCCCACGGCGCGGCCCGAGCCGAAGGTTGAGCAGCCCAAGGCTCCGGCGGCAACGTTCGCGCCGCTGATCGCGCAGGCAACACCGCAAGCCGTCGTCACGCCCGGCTTGTCATCGCAGATACACGTGCGAAAACCGACGCCGGGCGTACCGAGCCCGGGCCCGACGCGTTTGCCCGCGCCTTCAACGCAGCATGGCGGCGCAGCCAGCCCGGGACCCAAAGCCCTTGGATCGCCGGGCCCGAAAGCCGTTGCGCGCACGAAGATCAGCGGTCCCGCCAAACCCATTCAGTCCGTCCCGGCTACGCCGCGACCGGTATCGCCGGCGCGCCCCGCGCGCAAACCGCCCGGTAACCTGAATCAGCGATTGAGAAACCTATTACCGACGCCCGGACCGTACGCGATCGCAACGCCGCGCATGTACAAGGGGCAGATTAGCAACGCCAAGCCGACCGAGCCGACGCCGCCGCCCGCGATTCTTGCCGCGGTCAAGTTTATCTACACGGAAAACGTCGCTGCTGAAAAATGGAAGCTCTGGCCAATGGGCGCGGCGCCCGAAGAACGCTACGTGAAAATGTACGTGACTTCCGTGAGGCACGCGGGCGCGGTCACGATCTGTACCGGGTGGGTCATCCGCACCCCGATCGCGGGCAATACCCTGTGGATAGTCGAGCCGGATGAAACCTTTGCTTGCAACGGTCATCTCGAACCGTTCACGCCGCCGACTCCCTCGCCGCCTTAGCGAAATACTAGGGGCTTGGTTATTGAAAGTCGACTTTTGTCGGCGTACAATTGAGCTGTCTCAACGAGACGTAAGACAAGGAGGGCGGTTGGAACCGCAAGATCCACCGGGCCATAGAGCCCGCGGAGCACGCGAGATTTAAGGAGCGCTAGACGAGCGCCCAGCGGCAACCGGACGTAAACCGGGCAGAAGCGTGCTCGTAAACGCGTAGACCAGAGTAGGTAACGAAGCGAGGGGCCCTGACCCACTGGGGTTGCGGCCCGTCGCATTTTTCGGGTATGCTAAGTGATGGTAGGTCGTCATGAGCGTGGGCACGTCCCGCGCTTCGTTGTTCTACGGGGGTTTTGGTGGAAAGGTCACTCGCCGGTGAATTCGAGCGTGCGGTTACAGAAATCGCGCGTGAAGATCGCTTTGTGGGCGTGGAGATCGTACACCATGCAACACGCGGCAGCGGAAACAAGAGCGTGCTGAGCGTGACGATCGATCGCGAAGGCGGCGTCGACGTGCGGACGTGCGAACGCATCGCGGCTGCAATTAACTCGCGTTTGCAAGCGTTCGATGATCCGTATACGCTCGAGGTGGAGTCAGCCGGGCTCAATCGCCCGCTGACCAAACCCGGAGACTACCAACGCTTCTCGGGCCGCGATGCAAAGATCGTCACGTCGCTGCTGGTGCGTGGAAGCAAGACTCATCGCGGAGTTCTGCGCGGCGTGCGCGGTACCGCGGTCATTTTACAAACCGAAAGCGGAGAATTGCCGTTGCCGATCGAGACGATCAAAACTGCGAACCTGGAATACGACGTGCGCGCGGATCTCAAGCGCGCCAAAGAAAAGCGAAAACAGCATGCCTGAACAAATGACCGAAGAGCGCCTTATCGATGTCCTCCAATACATCTCGCGAGAACGCAACGTTCCATTCGAGATGCTGATTGAAGCGTTGGAAGCAGCGCTGCTGACTGCCTACAAGCGGCACTTCGGAAGCGAAGCGAATGCGATCGTTTCCGTCGACCGGCAAACCGGCGAATATAAAGTCTTTCATCGCCGAATTGTGGCGACGGAAGTCACCGACCCGAAGCTGGAGATCGCGCCGAAGCAGGCCGGTCCACAGTATGAACCGGGAGATTACTTCGACGAAGAGGTGACGCCGAAAGACTTTGGGCGCATTGCCGCGCAGACCGCGAAACAGGTTATCGTTCAACGCATCCGTGAAGCCGAGCGCGACACCGTCTACAATAAGTACGCCGCCAAACTGAGCGACATCGTCACGGGCACCGTGCAGCGCTTCGAACAGCGCAACCTGTATGTGCTGTTGGACGGCAAGGACGAAGCGATGCTGCCGCTTTCCGAGCAAGTGCCGCGCGAGAATTTTCGCATCAACGACTTCATCCGCGCCTACGTGCTGGACGTGCGCAAGTCACCAAAAGGCCCGAGCGTCATCTTGTCACGCTCGGCCGAGGGACTCGTGCAGCGGTTGCTCGAGTTCAACGTGCCTGAGGTCGAGGACGGCACCGTCGAGATCATGGCGATCGCGCGCGAACCAGGCAGCCGCACGAAAGTCGCCGTGCGCAGCACTCGTTCGGAGGTGGACGCGATCGGCGCGTGCTTGGGACCGAAATCGAGCCGCATCGCAAACGTTTCGGACGAACTGCGAGGCGAAAAAGTCGATGTCATCAAATGGGATCCCGATCAAACCAACCTGATCATGAACGCGCTCGCTCCGGCGAAGGTGCTCACCGTCGAGCTCTTCGAGGAGGACGGCGTCGCGCTCGTGGTCGTGCCCGATTACCAGCTGTCGCTCGCAATCGGGCGCGAAGGGCAAAACGTGCGCTTGGCCGCGCAGATGACGGGTTGGCGTCTCGACATCACGAGTGAAACCGAAGCTGCCGAAGCGCGGGAGCGTTACTTGGCCGAGCGCGCCGAGCGGCAAGCCGAGCCCGTGGCGGAGGAAACCGTGGAAGCCGAAGAGGGTGAGGCCGCACCTGCCATCGACGAAGACCTGATTCGCAAGCTCGAGGAGTTCAAGCGCGAGCGATTGACGGCGAGCGACGGCGAAGGCTAGTCCTGAGCCTGTCGAAGGAGGTCACCCGCCAATGCGCTGGGTGTCGTGAACGGCAGTCCAAATCGTCGATGCGCCGGTTCGTGCGCACGGGCGCCCGGGAGTGGCGAGCCGACGATGCCAAGCGCCTCCCAGGGCGGGGAACCTACCTATGCTCTTCCCCGGACTGCCTGCGGTGGGCCGAGAAGAACCGGCGCTATCCGGGGCTTGCAGCCGCGGCCGCCGAAAGTGGGTTACAACAAGGTTCGAGTTTTGTGAAATGATGATGCTTAACCACCATGATTAGGCGCGCTCGGCGCGCCGCCAAGGAGCGTAGCATGAACTGAGGACGGCGCAGGCGTCCTCGGCTCGGCGTTCCGAGGCACACTTATGCTTGCGACGTGAAAGGCAGACTTTGGCCACCGGAAAAGTTCGGATATTCGAACTCGCAAAAGAGGTCGGACTTACCTCGAAAGAGCTGATCAGCCTCTTTAACGAGCGCTTGAACGGCGTCTTCGAAGCGAAGAATCAGCTCAGCGTCGTTCCCGACCAGATCGCGGATCTCGTCCGAAAGGTTTTAGTCAAACCGGCTCCCGCCGCCAAAGCGTCCGCACCGGCCAAGACCGCGGCCCCCAAGCGCGCAGCCAAAGCCGAAGCTCTCACGCCAGCCCCGACCGGAGTCGAAGGGCCAACAGCTCCCCCCGAACCCATCCCCACCCTCAAACCTGTCACGGCCCCGCGCCGCCCGGCCGTAAAGCCTGTAGCTCCGCGCACGGGCGACGGCGCGGCACGGCCGGCGCCGCCGCCGACGACCTCGGCGTCCGCATCGCCGGCACCACGCACGCCGCAGCCCGGCCGCTTGATTCAGCCCGCTCCGCAACGGCGTCCGCAAGGCAACGGCCCGTTCCGTCCGCTGACGCCGCCTGGGCCGTTCCGTCCCGGAATACCCTCGGTCACCGAAGGACCTGCGCCGAGTTCCGGCGGGCGTCCGGGTGATCGCGTTCGCGTGCACGAGGAAAAACTCAGCAAGAAAGATCGCGAGAAAGAGCTGCTGCTCGAAAAAGAGCGCACTCGCAAGAAACGTCCAGAGGCCGTTGCTGCACCGCCGCCGGCGAAGCTTGAGACGATCGAGATTCCCGATTTGCTGACCGTGCAAGAGCTGGCGACCTCGATGATCGTTCCGGCCAAAGACATCATCGGCGAGCTCATAAAGATGGGCACGATGGCAACGATCAATCAAAACATTCCGAGCGACGTTGCGGCCGCAGTTGCCAAAAAGTTCGGCTTCAACGCCGTCGTCAAGGAAGCCGGCGAAGAAGTGACGGTCGAGCAAGAGGAAGACAAACCTGAAATGCTCAGTCCGCGGCCGCCGGTGGTTACGGTGCTCGGACACGTCGATCACGGCAAGACCTCGCTGTTGGATAAGATTCGCAGCGCGAACGTCGCGGGCGGCGAAGCCGGCGGCATCACGCAGCGCATCGGCGCGTATACGGTGGAAAGGAACGATCGCAAGATCACGTTCATCGATACGCCGGGCCACGAGGCATTCACCGAGATGCGGGCGCGCGGTGCGAAGGTTACGGACGTCGCCGTGCTGGTCGTCGCTGCCGACGACGGCGTGATGCCGCAGACGAAAGAGGCAATCGCCCACATTAGAGCTGCCGGCGTGCCGATCGTGGTCGCCATGAATAAAATGGATAAACCCGAGGCGCAGCCCGAACGCGTGAAGCAGCAGCTTGCGGAAGAAGGCCTGCAAGCCGTGGATTGGGGCGGGAACATCGAGATGGTTCCGGTCTCCGCGCGCACCGGGGACGGCATCGATAAGCTGTTGGAAACGGTGCTGCTCGAAGCCGACATTCGGAATCTGCAGGCTAACAAGAACCGCCGTGCCTCCGGCGCGGTGATCGAAGCCCGGCTCGATCGGGGCCGCGGTGCGGTTGCGACTGTGCTCGTGCAAAATGGCACGCTGCGCGTCGGCGATATCGTTGTCGCCGGGGGTACGTTCGGGAAAATTCGCGCGCTCGTCGACGATACCGGCAAGCAAGTCAAGAAAGCCGGACCGTCGATTCCCGTTGAGGTGATGGGCTTGCAAGACGTGCCGGCTGCCGGCGACGCGCTGATGGTCGTCAGCGACGAACGCGTCGCGCG
>CAAGKR010268286.1_pt1 | contig 23691 bp, 22 predicted proteins | sample 2556971 | NCBI WGS metagenome assembly CAAGKR01 (sample SAMEA5207829, study PRJEB30636) | soil metagenome | biome: forest; feature: boreal; material: soil | place: USA | collected 2011-09 | depth 1 m | reverse complement strand
TCGCCCCGTACTAAGCGCATTTCCATTGGCCAGAATCAGGACGCGTTTGGGTGGTGGAAGCCAGTGGTAATCCTGAACGAGCGGTCAACTGGGGGTGAAATTGCCACTCTGTGTACAGCTCACCCTGGAGTCCTTGGAACGACCGGGCTCAACGAGCGCGGCGTGGCACTCGTGGCCAACAGCCTGATACCTGAAGACCGAGGTTTCGGAGCTCCATTTACCTTCGTAATGAGAGAAGCGCTCCGCCAAAAATGCCTCGAGGGAGCCGTACAGTCGATCTCCGATTCGGACCGCTCAACCGGAGCCAATTACGTCCTGGCCTCGACCGATGGCGCCTTCGACCTTGAAACGAGCCGAAGTCAAGTGAGTCTCCAGTCGCTCGAACAAGTTCTAACTCACAGCAACCACTACATGGCAGGCACAATGCGCGCGCTAGATCGCGGCGGTGAGCTCCTACCCGACACTTATCGCCGGGCAGGTCGGCTGGAGATTCTTCTAGCGAGCGGCGACGCGGCAGACGACCCTATGGTCGCCGTAGAAGCACTAGCTGACCATCAGGGTTGGCCGACGTCGATTTGCCGGCATTCGACAGGTCAGGGGGACCAAATGGAGACACTCGGGGCGGTTGTCGCTGTTCCTGATCAACTCAAGCTATACGTAACCGACGGATCGCCGTGCTCTCGGTCTGTACTCAGCTATAGCCTGTCGCTTGAAGGGGATAACTGCTAGATTCGGGAGCGTACTGATCGCGTCAAGCGCCGGGTCTGTGGAGATCGTCTCCCGGAGTAACTATGTTCCGCACCCTGAAAGGGACTTGTCGTGGACTAACACGTCCGAGTCTATGGAGAGAGTCAGGTTGAACGCCACACATGTCTGAGCCGATACCCTCCCCAGAATCGGCTAAGCCTGGTCGCGTAGACCTTGATCGGACAGACCGCTTGATGATCTCACTACTCCAAAAGGATGGCCGCATGTCGGTCAAAAACCTTGCTGCGGCGATAGGTGTAACCGAAGTGACAGTCCGGAAGAAGCTACGCAGACTCCTGAAAGACAGGGTGGTGCAGATAGTCGCGGCAGTCGACCCATTCGTCATCGGTTACGAAAGCCCCGTGATAATGGGGCTGAAGATCGATCGGTATCGGATCGACGAGATTGCGAATAAGCTGTGTGGCCATCCGTCGGTCAGATACGTTGGTGCCTCGACGGGCAACTTTGATTTGATCGTTGAGGTGGTAGCCGCATCTAATCATGATCTAGCCACCTTTCTACTCGAAGATCTCGCAGCTATCGACGGAATTCTCGACACCGAAACGTCCCTTGTTTTGAAGATATACAAACAAACTTGGGATTGGGGGGTCCGAGGAGTCGACGGCACCGGACCGCGGCCCGACAAGGCAACGCGCACGAACAAAGAGCGACGAACCTAGCCTTTCGGCGGTGAACGGCAACCGCCTTGAGGCGCTTTACGCAGTCGCGCTGACGGTGGGGCTATATCAATGGCCTGTCCCGTTAGCGGTGTCAAGGCCGGTCTGTCAACTCGATTGAGGAATCTGGAGCGGGGGAGTGCCGCGGCCTGGGATCATCCCGAACCATGCTCCCAAGCTCGCTGTACTCGATCGTCCGGCTTCTCGTCGACCTGCTGAGCGTTCGCGACTGCGAGCACGCTCAGCTCCAAGCTGAACTCTCACGTCATCCGGATCGATCGCCTCGGTGGCTTACTGCACGAGTACGTTCGGGCAGCATGACGCGAGCCGACGGACCATCGTTAACGGGACAGGGCAATTGAACGGGCATTCGCGGGCGCCAAATGGCCGCCTGAAGTACTTTCTGAATCCCACAGCCGGAGCCGAGTTGCACGCGTAGTACCACTACACTTCCCCTTGGGAGAGCGCCGCTCCGTAGGCCGTGGCCTCTCTGCCAGCTAACCCGATCGATAGGAGAGGAGAATCTCACCAATTGACACGCAATTTGTCTAGTGGGGAATCTGGCTTGGACTGTTTCTGGTCGCCATGGTTACCTCCCGAAAAGCCGGCGGGCCGGGCGCAGCACCCAATCCAGTGGCCGAGTCCACCGATGGTTCAAGGTGAGTCTAACCAAGAGCTAGGCGCGGAGTGCTCGCCCTGGTTGCCTCCCGACGCGGATGATTCAGTCACATGACCAAATAAGTCGACTGTTTTGGTTAGTGACGATTCCTCTTATGTGACCAGGATGACTCTGTTAGCGGGCGGTGGCTGGGCGGCACCGAGATGAAGTGGGAACTCATCGAGTTGCTGGAGCTACACCGTCGAATGCTGCGCATCCGCCGCTTCGAAGAGAAGGCCGCAGAGCTGTATAAGAACAGCGAGATCCCAGGTTTCCTTCACCTTTCACTGGGGCAGGAGGCAGTCGCCGTGGGTGTCTGTCAACCGCTGCGATTAACTGACGCAATCGTCTCAACCCATCGGGGTCATGGGCACTGCTTGGCCAAGGGCGTCGACATGACTGGCATGTTCGCCGAATTGATGGGTCGGTCTACTGGCATCTGCAAGGGTCTTGGGGGCTCAATGCACATCGCTGACATTGGCGTTGGTGTCTACGGCGCAAATGGCATCGTCGCTGCTGGCCTGCCCATCGCAGCTGGCGTGGCCTCAGCTTACCTCCGGCTCAAACGAGACGACGTCGTTGTCGCTTTCTTCGGCGAGGGGGCCATTACACAAGGTGCCTTTCACGAAGCTCTCAACCTAGCAGCGGTCTGGAAGCTGCCGATCCTGTTCCTATGCGAAAACAATCAATTTTCCGAGTTCTCCCGCCTCGCCGAGCAGCAGCCGATCACGCCATCAGCACGCGCCTCAGCCTACGGTATGGAGGGTCACCAAGTAGACGGAAACGATGTGGTACGCGTCGCCGAGGTGACCTCAACTCTGGTCGGCGAACTGCGCCAAGGCGGAGGGCCGCGCTTCCTCGAAGCGATCACCTACAGGATCGGAGGTCACTACGAAGGCGATCCAGCGAGATACCGGGACAAGACAGAGTTGGCCACATGGGAAGCCCACGACCCCCTGGTGATCTCCGCCACCAGGATCGCGAAAGCTGGCGGCTCGAAGAGCCTGGCCGACGTCCAGCGAGAGGTTGATGTCGAGGTGTCGGAGGCGGTCTCCAGTGCGCGCGCGGCACCACCGCCCGAACCCGGCACGCACCTGCTTCACGCCATGATCGAGACGGTTCCTTCCTTAGAAACGCCGCTACCAGCAGATACCGAAGAGTTCCGCTATATGGACGCGCTCCATGAGGCTCTGGCGATTGAGATGGAGCGCGACGCTTCAGTGTGGCTTGCCGGCATCGATATTGGCGCCTCGGGCGGGCCGTTCGCGATCTCCCGCGGCCTCGCTGAGCGTTTTCCCGACCGCGTCTTCGACACGCCGATCAGCGAGACCGCCATCATGGGACTCGCGGTGGGTGGGGCTATGGCCGGAACCAAGCCGGTCGTAGAACTCATGTACATTGACTTCGTCGGGGTCTGCTTGGATCAGATCCTCAATCAGGCTGCGAAGATGCACTTCATGACAGGAGGTGCTGCGCCCATGTCGCTTGTCGTCCGGACCCAGTTCGGCGCAGGGCGGTCGTCTGGGCCGCAGCATTCGCAGAGTCTGGAGTCGATCCTAACCCAGATCCCGGGACTGAAGGTTGTGATGCCTTCCAATCCGGCCGATGCATACGGATTGCTGCGAGCCGCAATAGCCGACCCGAATCCGGTCGTGTTCATTGAGAACCGGCTGCTCTATGGGATGCGAGGGCCGAAGCCGCCGCCGGACCATTGGGTGCCCCTCGGTCGCGGCAAAATCATACGGGTGGGACGTCACCTATCCGTGGTGAGCTGGTCGCGAATGGTCCAAGAGGTACTAGCCGCCGCGAATGAGGTTGCGGCCGAGGGTATTGACGTGGAGGTAGTGGACCTTAGGACTGTCGCTCCGATCGATCGCCAGTTAGTGGCCGAATCGGTCTCGCGCACGCATCGTCTGTTGATCGTTCACGAAGCGCCGATGTCAACAGGAGTCGGAGCCGAGCTGGCGGCGTGGATCGCCGACGAACTCTTCTGGGACCTCGACGCGCCGATCTCTCGGGTCGCGCCCCCCTTCACACCAGTTCCCTATTCAAAAGAGCTTGAGGCCGAATGGCTCCCAAATGTAGAGCGGATCGCCGAGGCGATTCGGTCGACAGTGCGGGTTTGACGGTCGTCTGAATCTATGGCGACATCTGTTAGCGTTAGGCGCGAGGGCCGAGTCGGGGTAATCACGCTCAACCGGGCGGACACCTCGAATGCGATCGACGTCGAGGTCCTTGGCGAGCTCGAGGCGGCTGTAGTAGCGCTGGAATCCCATAACGAGGTACGCGCTGTCGTGGTGACTGGGGCCGGCCGCTCGTTCTCAGCCGGCGGCGATATCAGTGCGATGCGCGACCTCGACATCGCCAGCGGCCGTCTCTTCATAGAGCGCGGTCACGAGGTAATGAACAGAATCGCCGGTAGCCGGATAGTGTCGATCGCAGCGATCAATGGCTACGCACTGGGCGGTGGTGCGGAATTAGCTGTCGCGTGCGACATCCGAATTGCGGCGGATAGCGCGGTCGTCGGCTTCCCAGAGGTGTCGCTTGGACTCTACCCAGCATGGGGTGGCACACAACGAGCTTCCAGGTTGATTGGGCCCGGCCGTGCCAAGCTTCTGATGTTGAGTGGCCATCGGATACCCGCCGCGGAGGCTGAACGGATTGGTCTAGTAGATCGGGTGGTCCCTGCTGGCGAGCTGTTCGCTAACTCGCTCGAACTGGCGGCTCGTATCGCATCAAACAGTCCAACAGCGGTGCGGCAGACTAAGATGGCGATCGCCACCGGACTCGACCTACCGCTCTCGGCCGCGCTGCGGCTTGAGATCGAGGGCTGGATGGTTAACCTGGCGACCCACGACCGCGTCGAGGGGTTAAGTGCTTTCTTAGAAAAGCGCAAGCCGGATTGGCGTGATGCCTGAACGCCTCCGTTCAGAAGTGTCGTGTCAGAGAAGGATGAGGAATTGAGCCTAGCTGGAAAGGTCGTAGCCATCACAGGTGCGGCAGGGTCTCTTGGATCGGCCCTGGCGCGACGATTCGCGCAGGAACGGGCTTTGGTATTACTTGGCGACCTAGATGTCGCGCCAATGCAGGATGTTGTCGAGGACATCGAGCGCCAAGGTGGGCAGGCGCTGGCTCTTGCACTAGACGTTACTGACGAGAACGCAGTTGACCGATTCGTGGCTGCGGCGCGCGAAACTATGGGTCGGCTCGACGTCATGATCAATAACGCTGGAATTCTTAACGCCAATGGGCGGATCCACAACCTCTCCGACGCCGAGTGGCGGCGCGTTATTGAGGTGAACCTGATGGGCACAGTTCGCGGCATTCGCTCGGCCGTCCAGGTGATGCGAAAGCAGGAGGCGGGGGGCGCTATTGTAAATACGGCGTCCGTTGCCGGCATGACGGCCTGGGCGTACACAGGACCTTACGGCGCGACCAAGGCGGCCATCATCCAACTCACAAAAATCGCCGCCGTCGAATACGCGCGAGACAAGATCCGGGTGAACTGTGTTTGCCCGGGGAGTTTCTTGTCTAAAATGCACAATGACGTACCTGCTGAAGCACTCGACCCGATACGCGACCGGCATCCCCTCGGCCTTGGAAAGCCTGAAGACCTCATCGGCGCTTTCCTGTACCTAGCAGGTGATGAGTCCCGGTGGACGACCGGTGCAGCGCTGGTGGTCGACGGGGGTTACTCACTACCGTAGCGTTACGGGGTAGTTGCAGGTTTCGCCGCGGCTCACCGCCCCCATGGCGGCTGCGGTACACCCAAGGTCAATGCGGGTAGGGTGGAGGGCTGGCAGCGCACCGGCGGCGCCGCCCTCTCTCCGGCGCATTCGGGGTCGGGAAGAAGGAGTAACCGGCGCGACCGCCTTGGCACTTATGGGGCGGCAAAACTCGGCCCGGCTCACGCTACTCGCTCGTAGACGTGGTGGAGTCCCGCCAAGACGGGTCGAACGGAGGAGATGCGGGCTTGACACCTTATAGAAGCATCCCACACTCCGGTGTAACTGACCGACCAGTTGGTAGGTGATAAAATTTCGCTCGTGTTCCGTGTCCCGGTGGGTGCTGGGATCACGCTGGCCGCTGAAGAATCCGGCCCTGGCGACGGCCATCCCGTCCTCCTACTGCATGGGGGCGGGCAGACGCGGTATGCCTGGGGCGCCATGCGCGTGGAACTGGCACGCAGGGGCTATCGCGCGGTGGCCGTCGACCTCAGAGGTCATGGCGACAGCGATTGGGCGGTGGATGGTGACTACTCGCCGGTAGCGATCGCGGAGGACGTCAAAAGCCTCGTTGAGTGGATCGGCGGCCGCGCCGCGCTGGTCGGCGCTTCCCTTGGCGGCCTGGCCGCACTACTGGCGACGGCGGAGAGCCCGGCGCCGATCTGCTCAGCCCTGGTGTTGGTCGATGTGACGCCCAGGCTTGACCTCAAAGGAGCCCGGCGCGTCCTCGCCTTCATGAGGTCACATCCGGAGGGCTTCGCGACGCTTGAAGAGGCCGCCGCAACGGTCACCTCGTACCTGCCCTACCGCCCGCGACCGCGGAACACAGACGGCCTGGCGAAGAACTTGCGTTTAGGGCAGAACGGCCGCTACCTCTGGCACTGGGACCCCGCCCTCGTGAACCGCCGCGACGAAAGGCACCTAATGCCCACCGAGCGATTGCTGGCGGCAGCCGCCCGGATCACGGTCCCCACGCTGCTCATCCGCGGCGCTCTCAGCGACGTCGTCACGGAGGAGACCGCCGGCGAGTTCCTGGGCATTGTGCCCGGGGCCGAATTCGTGACCGTAGCGAAGGCAGCCCACATGGTGGCCGGTGACCGCAACGACGTTTTCAGCGCGACGGTCGTCGACTTTCTCGGGCGAGTGCTTGCGGCCTGAGCGTGCGAGACCAGGTTGAACCGTCGGCAGCCCGCAGCGATAAGAGGCTCCAGGGATGACCCGTCTTCTCGCCGATAGACGGAGATCAGAGCATCGACTAGGGTACTCTTCCCAGCCCCCGGAGGGCCTGTGATTCCGATGGCGTTGGCCCTGGGGTCGGGCTGCCGCCGCGTCAGCTGCTGCTTTCTTCGGTTAGGTTAGGTCCCGGCGCTGCTCGAGAGCGGTGATCAGATTAGCGAGCTCGACGACCGCGGCTATGCCCGGCCTTACTGCCGTGACCGCATCAAGAGTGAGAAATCGAGGGTCATGACCGTTTCGCCGCGATGGTTGACGACGGAGTACTGGAGGGTTACGACGCCGCGGTCGGCCTGCTTGCTCGCGCGCGCCTCCTTTACGGTTGCTTCCACATGGATGGTGTCGCCGAAACGGACCGGCGCGCTCGCCCGCAGCTGGTCCGCGCCTAGCCACGCAACGATCGAGTTTCCGTAGGCCTGGCTCTGGTACATCAGGCCGACGGCGAGGGCGAACGTCAATGGCCCATGTGCGATCCGCTCCCCGAACGGCCCCCGGCTAGCCGCCTCGGCGTCCATGTGCAGCTCGTACCAATCACCCGTAAGCCCTGCGAAGTGCACAACGTGAGATTCAGTGACTGTGACGGACGAAGTCACAATCCGCCGCCCGACCGGGAAGTCCTCCCAGCCTACGCTCACGCCATTCGTCGGAATACAGGGAGCACTAGGCCGTTGCGTTCGATGAACTCGAGCGCGACGCCGTCGCCGATCGCAAGTCCGTCGGTGTCGCCGATGATATTGGTCAGCATTCGAATGCCCTCTTCGAGTTCCACGATCGCGATCACGAACGGCAACATTTCGCGAAAAACGGTAGGAGGATTGCTACGAACCACAACGAACGTATAGACCACGCCCGTGCCGGCCGCGGGCCGCCAGTCGTAATCCGCTCCCCAGCAATGCGGGCATGCGGTACGCGGGTAGAAGTGCGGCTTTCCGCAAGCAAGGCACCAGGGCAGGCGCAGCTCGTGCCTCTGAAGGGCCTCAAGGTAGGGTTTCGCCTGCGCGACCACTAGCGCGCTTCCCGACTGAGCACGACCACCTGCGCATCCATGTATGAACCGCCGGTGCCGGTTTCGACTGCGATGCTCGCGTTCGGCACTTGCCGTTCACCGGCCTTACCCATGAGCTGCCGGGCTGTTTCGACCAGGATCGCTACGCCGCCACCGGCGCCCGTGTGGCCCTGCGATAGCATCCCGCCGTTCGTTGTCATCGGCAACTTGCCGCCTGGCCACGTGTTTCCTGCCGCCACAAATGCACCGGCCGCACCGCGTTCGACGAAGCCGAGCTCCTCGAGGGCGATTAGGTTGAAAACCGGGTACGAGTCGTAAATCTCGGCGATGTCGACGTCCTTGGGGTCGATGCCGGCCATCTCGAATGCGTCCCGACTCGCTCCTGCGTAACCAAAACGGGTCATGTCTGATTCCTGGGAAAGCGCGTAGTGCGTGAATCGGCCGCCCGCACCGAGCAAGTAGACCGGGGTGTCGGTGACATCAGCGGCCCGCTCGGCCGAGGTCACAACAAAGGCTGAGGCACCATCGGCGAGCACATTCGACTCGAACGCGTGCAGAGGGTCCGAGAGGAGCTTTGAGCTCAGAACCTCCTCGACCGTCAGCGGGGTCCGGTACATCGCGTTGGGGTTGAGCTCAGCCCACTTTCGGAGCGCCACGCAAACCGAGGCCACCTCTTCAGCGGTCGTGCCCGTCTCCTCCATGTACCGGCGCTGGATCAGCCCGGCGATCGAGCTGAAGTGCTGACCGAACGGTCGCTCCCACTCGGCGGGGATGCCGAGCGTCGCGAAAACGTCGATCCCCTCTTCCGGAGACAAGCCGGTCGCCAATTTCTCGCCGTGGACGCAGAGAACGTTACGAGCGAGGCCCGATTTGACCAGTGCGCCAGCAATCTTCATCAGGGTGCTCCCGCTGGCGCCTCCCGCCATCACCTGCATGTTGGCATGGGCGGTCCCGTTCATGCCCAATTCCTCGACTAGGCGGCCGAAAATCAAGTCGCTGTTGAAGTCGCGGCTGAAGATGGCGCCGGTCGGCATCAGCACGTCGATCTCCCCCTTGTCGAGGCCGGCGTCCCTGACGGCCATTCGAGCTGCGGTTGCCGCCGCCTCGAGTGCCGTCCGTTCATGGAACCTTCCGCTCGGGACCTCCCCGATGCCGACGATGGCGGCCAGCGCACCCCCGCTCAATTTCGTCCTCCGAGCGCACGGCGGGCGATGATCATGCGTAGGATCTCGGAGGTCCCCTCTCCGATCTCGAGCACCCGGGCGTCGCGGTAGAGCCGCGCCGGCACGGTCTCATCCATGAAGCCAAAGCCGCCATGGATCTGAACGCAGTCGTGAGCGGACCGCGCAGCCACTTCGCTGGCGAAGAGCTTCGCCTGCGCAGCCTCGTCGCCGAAAGGCTCGCCCCGGTCACGTCGGGCGGCGGCATCGATGGTGAGCATCCGCGCCGCGCGAACGCCAACCGTCATGTCGGCGATCTTGAAGGCGACTCCTTGGTTGTCGCCGATAGGACGCTCGAACGCCGTCCGCTGCACCGCGTAGCCAGCAGCCTCGTCAAGTGCGCGCTGTGCGAGTCCCACTCCCAGTGTGGCGATCTGAATTCGCCCGAATTCGAGGGTTCGCATCATTGTGGACATTCCAGTGAGAGGATCGCCGAGCGCGCAGTCTTCCGGAACCTCGACGTGGTCGAAGAAGACCTCGCGGGTGTCCGAGGAGCGCCAGCCCAACTTCTTGAGCGGCGGGCTGACGGATACGGCCGGAAGCTGCCGCTCGACAATGAAGCTGCCGATCTGCGGTTTACCGTCTGCGGTGGTACCAGTCCGCGCAGCGACGATCAGGAAACCCGTGAGGTCTGTACCGGCGTTCGTGATGTACATCTTCGAGCCGTGAATGCGCCAGCCCCGAGGCGTCCTGGTCGCGGTCGTCTTCATTCCTCGGTTGTCCGAGCCGCCGCCGGGTTCCGTGAGCGCGAAGCAGCCCAACGTCTCGCCTCGGAAGAGCGGTCCCAGCCACCGCTGCTTCTGCTCAAGCGACCCGAACACGAAGACGGGGAGTGCAGAAAGCCCCACCTGGTTGGCGACCGTTGCCGCGACCGACTGGTCGGCCCAGGAGACCTCCTCAAGGGCGATCACGAAATCAACGGTTGAGCCACCCTGGCCGCCGACCTCCTCCGGGAACGGCAAGCCGAAGATGCCGGTCCGTGCCAGTCGCGGAACGAGGTCATAGTGGTATTCGCCGGTGGTGTCTCTCGCGGCCGCTCCGGGTTCAACAACCTTACGGGCAAACTCGCGGAAGATCGAGCGGAGTTCTTCTTGGGTCTCCGTGAGAAGAGCCGCCATGGGTCTAGCCACGCTGCGCGGCTGCCCGAACTGCGACCGCATCGCGTATATACTTCACGATGTCTTCGACTTTGCTGCCCTGGCCGAAAACCGCATCGACACCGATACGCGTTAGCTTCTCATGGTCGCCCTCCGGAACCAGACCACCGAGCACGACCAGGGGCTCCAATCCGCTATCTCGGAGCAGATGGACGATCTCCGGCATGTAGCTCAAGTATTCGCCCGAGATGTTGCTGATAGCGACCACGTCAGGGTCCTCGGAGGTGGCGGCAACGACGATCGACTCCGCTGTCTGGAACGGACCTAGGTAGATGACCTCCATGCCAGCCTCGCGCAAACCGCGGGCCACGTACTTAGTTCCGACGTCGTGCAGATCGAGGCCCACCTTGCCCAGCAGGACGCGGATGGGCGTAGGGGACATCATCAGGCGCCCACCGCGAGGGTGGTCTTCAACTCGATGGCGCCGACCGGGTCGTAGGCCAAGCCATAGGCTTCTCGGATGGTGCCGAGGATCTCTCCCATCGTGGCTCCCGCCTCGACCGCGGCCTTTATCGGAAGGATCAGGTTCTGGGTCTCGACGCGGGCGCGGGCGCGGAGTTCGGCGAGCGAGACTCTAACGGCGCCGGCGTCGCGCTGGGCGCGGTGCTCACGGACTGCGTTAACTTGTTCCTCGGCGGGCTGCGGGTGTTCGCCGCGGTAGCTCAGAAGTGTGTCCTCGTCACGCGGTATGACATGGACATTGACACCGACCACCTGGCGCTCGCCGCTGTCGATGCTCGAATGGAGGGAATACTGCATCTCGTCCAGCAGCCGACGGAGCCAACCCGCCTTTGAGGCCTCCACCATCCCGCCCAGAGCGTCAATCTCTTTCATGACATCAAGAGCGCGCCGCTCGACCTCGTCCGTCAGTTCCTCGACGAACCACGAGCCCCCGAGTGGGTCGGCCACATTGGCGACGCCCGCCTCGAGCGACAGGATCTGCTGCGTCCTCAGCGCGACCATCGCTGCTTGGGTGGAGGGCAGGTCGACAGGCTCGTCATACGCCGAAAGGTCGAGGCCCTGGCAGCCACCGAGGATGGCGGCGAGGGCCTCGACGGTCCCACGCACCACGTTATTGATCGGCTGCGGTGTGTAGAGCGACGAGCCGGCGGTGTGGACTGCGAGCGTCAGCCGACAGGCCCGGTCGTCCTTGGCGCCGAACCGCTCCCGCATCATCCGGGCCCAGATCCTGCGAGCCGCGCGGAACTTGGCGATCTCCTCGAACAGGTCGATGTGCGCCGCCGCAATGATTAGAATCCCAGGTCCGACCTGCTCGATCGAGAGTCCGCGCTTGACCGCCTCTTCGATGTACGCCTGGGCGATTGCGATCGCGACCCCGATCTCCTGCCATGCGTTCAGGCCGCTTTCGCGAAGATCGTAAGCGTTGACGGTCGTGGGATGGAAGTTGGGAACGTGGCGAGCGCAGTGCTCCATGGTGTCGATGGCCAGTCGCATGGCAAGCCCGAGCGGCGTGCCGGCGTCATAACTGGTGTGGCGGGCCTGTAGGGGGTCGTTTTGGAACGAACCCCGAAGGGCCGTCCACGGTGTTCCGCGACGGTCGGCGACCGCCAGCAGTTGGCCGAGAAGGATCGGAACCGACACCCCTGGCACCGAGAAGGAGGCGGTGATCCCGCCGAGGTCGATGCCCTCGAGCATCCGGTCCATGTCGCCTAGAGTGCAGAGGGGGACTCCCTGCGTTCCAACCGAACGCGCCCCAAGTGGATGGTCGCTATCGATCCCCAACTGGGTTGGCGTGTCGGGGACAATCGCGAGACCAGTCTGGCCCTGTTCGATCAGGTACCGGAGGCGAGCGTTAGTAGCGGTCGGCGTCTCCAGGCCGCACAGCTGGCGGGTGATCCAGAGCTTCTTGCGGTACATCTCCGGGTGGCCCCCCCGGGCGAAGGGCATCGACCCGGGGTCGCCGATCGACTGCGCATAGTCGCGCCCACTCGCATCGGCTGGGCCGTAAAAGGTCTTGAGGTCGATGCCTGACCACGTCCTTCCTGATCCGCGCCTATCGCCCTCCATCATTAATCTCCCTGACAGCCGATCTGGTCGGCGTTATTGGTGAATATCGCCTCGTGGCCATGCCGTACCGCCTCCGGCGCCTCCTCCAGCGCTTCAACACGCCCCCTGCTGCGTACCGGAGCGGGAATACGTGGCTGGGTCGGGCGAAGTGAGTCGCTAGCCTTCATGATCCTGCACCCGAGCGGCCTAATCTGCGCGTTCCTGCCGGGCGAAAGACTGGACCAGCTCTGGCTACCGCTCACGACGATCGTTTCTGACCCGCGCAATGTTGGCTTGTGCTCCACCTACCGACTAGTTGGTATGTAGTATGTCAGGTGACTCCGGCGTGCGTCAAGTCACCGTCACCTTAGTCCAAGCGACCGCCGGTGACTGCGTCGGGGCGCTCGCCCTCACTTCGCGACCCGTGTGGGCGGCCGCCGGCGAAGAGATCGGCGTAATGCGCGCCAAGGTCCTGGGCGCCGAGGCCATGGTCCGGGCGCCACCAGTAGATGGTGTAATAGGACATTCCAATCAGGGCGAACGCCACGAGCCGTGGCGGCAGTTCCGACTTGATCGCCCCCTCCCGCATCGCCTCCTCCACCACCTGGATGATCAGGCCCTCCAGCTCATCGCGGCGCCGCTTGATAGCGCTGAACTGCTGGTCGCTGAGCACGCGCCACTGGTCGAAGAACATCGCCATCTCGGCGCGATACGCGATGATGCTCTCGATGATCTCGGCGATAACGAGGCTGAGCTTTGCCTGCGGCGGGAGGGTCGACTCCGCGATATCGCGGAACTTGGGTATTTCCGAATCCATATAGCGGTCATGCATGATGACGAGGAGGTCGTCCTTCGACGCGAAGTAGTGGTAAAAGGCTCCCTTCGTTAGTCCGGCCGATTCGACGACGTGCTGCACGGAGGTCGACTGAAAGCCCTTCTCCCAGAAGAGGCGTAGAGCCGACTCGTAGATGGCGCGTTTGGCTGGCGGCCAGCTGGGATCGCTTGCCACCCGGAGGCTAACGCCGCTGCGGGCGGGACTCACCTGGCGCACTCCTCAGAGATCGGGAGCTCCAAATCAGTCCTTCAGCTCGAGCACGGTAGCGCGTTCCATCCGCTCCCAGTCGATCGCGATGACGTCTTTCATGCCATAGTCGGGGAGGTCTCGGCGACGGCATAGGCCACCGACCGCGGTGGGCCGTAGCAGGTCATGCCAGCGATGCCCTCGTGCCCGTCATCGGTGCGGATGCGGACGATGATATTCCCCGGCTTCAGCGGCAGGTCGTCGCCGATGTTGAGGTTGAGCCCGGGCTCGACAGCGTAGACCTTGAGGTCGTGGATCCTTGAGGTCACTGCTTTCAGTGCTCCATGTAAACCTGCTCGACCTTGTCGAGCGAGGACCGTATCGTCTTCGCATCACCCTCGAGCTGCACGTGTCCGAGACGCAGGACATAGGCGCGATCAGCGACCTCGAGGGCCGCGACCACCTGCTGCTCCGCCAGCAGGATGCCGACCTCCTCCTTGGCGATGCGACCGAGGACCTTGAAGATGGTCTCCGCCATCACCGGCGAGAGACCGAGCGAAGGCTCGTCCATCATAAGCAACTTCGGCCGCGCCATCAGCGCCCGGCCGATCGCGAGCATCTGCTGCTCGCCGCCACTCAGGAAGCCGGCCAGTGAATGACGCCGCTGTCCGAGGATCGGAAAGAGTTCGAACACCCAGGCTCGCCGACTCTGGATCTCGGCTCGATTCTTCACCAGGTAGGCGCCCATATCCAGGTTGTCGTCAACCGACATTGTACCGAACAGCCGCCGCCCCTCCGGCACATGCATGATGCCTTCGGCTGCGACCTCATGAGTCGAGAGCGAGACGATGGAATGCCCATCGAACCTGATATCGCCCTCGCGTCGTACCCGCATCCCGGAGATGGAGCGGAGCAGCGTCGTCTTGCCAGCACCATTTGGGCCCAGGATGGCTATTACCTCGCCGCGGCCGATCGTTATGTTGATCCCCCAGAGCGCCTGGAGCGGGCCGTAGTAGGCGTTCAGCGCTCGGACTCCAAGCAAGGCCGAGGTTTCGCTCATCGCCGGTGCCCACCCAGATAAGCGGTCAGAACCATCTCATCGGTCGTTACTGTCTCGACATCGCCCTCGGCGACCTTCTTTCCTCCCACGAAAGCCACGACCCGGTCGGCGACGGCGCTCATGAGGCGCATGTCATGCTCGACGAGCCAGACGGTCACGCCCAGCTCGCGGATGTGGCGGACGACTTCGATGATGAGCTGCCGCTCGTTGGTGTCAAGGCCCGCAGCCGGCTCGTCGAGGAGGATAAGCTTGGGCTTGCCGCAGAGTGCCCGAGCGATCTCGACCAGCCGCCGCTGCGCGAAAGGCAGCTCCGATGGCAGTCGATCCGCGTAACGCGTGAATAGGTGGGGGCTGACGATATCCATGGCCTCGCGGGCGGCATCCAGCTCGGCATTGAGGATGCGCCGTTCGCGCAGCGGGACCAGCGCGCGCCAGAAGGCGCCCTCGTCGTGGGTCCCGGCGCGCACGTTGTCCAGGACCGTGAGCTCCTCGAAGAAGCGCGTCTCCTGGAAGGTGCGCGCGATCCCGAGCTGAGCGATGGAGTGAGGCTGCTTGCCGTTGATCCGTTGACCGTCGAATGTGATGGCGCCGCCGGCGAGTGGGACCACGCCGGTCACGGCGTTGAAGGCCGTGGTCTTGCCGGAGCCGTTCGGACCGATGAGGCCGAGGATCTCGTGGCGCTTGACGTCCATCGCGACCTGGTCGAGGGCCACGACGCCAGAGAACCGGACGGTTAAGCCGTCCAGCGATAGCAGTGGCTCGCCGATCTCGCGCCGGGCAACCTTGTGGGCACTCTCGATCGCCGGCACCGTGGCGGGCGCGAGCTGCAACCCCGCGGCGTCCAGCAGCACTTCCTCCGTGTCCTCGCCGGCAGGACCCGCTGCGGCCTTTGACAAGATCGCGTCCTCGGGCGCAGCGCTGGCGGCCTGCTGCGCCTTGGCGCGCTTAGTAACGTAGTCGCTTATGAAGGTAATGCCCAGCTTGGCCGGGATCAGGCCGGCCGGACGAACCAGCATGATCAGCGCCAGCCCGACGCCGAAGGCGAGCAGTTGATACTCGGGCGCCACGCTGATCGCGTTGGGCAGGAAAGCGATCAGCACGACGCCGGCCAACAACCCCCACAGGCCCCCCATGCCGCCCACTAGAACCGTTAGGAGGATGGTTATGGTTTGCGAGAAGGAGAAGGACTCGGGAGCGACGGTCGAGAGCTTGACCGCGAGCAGCCCGCCCGCAACCGAGGCGTAGCAGGAGCCGATCGCGACGGAGAGCAGCTTGGCCCGGACAGTGTTGACCCCCAGGATCTCGGCCACATACTCGTTGCCTCTGACGTAGACCCAGGTTTGGACCAGCGCCGAGTGCCGCAGAACGATCGCCACCAGGAAGCCGATAACAGCGCACCCGAGCACGAGGTAGTAAAAGTCGAACGTCGACACGAAGGTCACGCCCAGGAGGATGGGAGTGGGCACGCCGTACAACCCTTGCGGGCCGCCCGTGATGGAGGTCAGGTTGACGACCGACAGCCCGAAGATCTCCCCGAAGGCGAGCGTGACGACCAGAAAGTAGTCGCCGCGGAGGCGCAGCGTCAGGATCCCCATCAACAGGCTTACCGCCATGCCGGCAATCACACAGACCAGTAGGGCGAAAACGAAGCTGAAGTGGTAATCAATCATGAGCAGGCCGAGCAGGTAGGCGCCCATTCCATAGAGGGCGACGTAGCCCAGGTGCAGAAGGCCGGTCCACCCCAGGATGATGTTCAGGCCGAGGCCGAGCAGCAAGAACAGGCATGCCAGCGTCGTGACATCTACGAGGTCAGGGGCTACGAACTGGGGCCAGATCAGGAGGAACAGCAGCACCAACCCGAAGGAGCCGAGCTGGATGGATTCTTTCTGCGACCAATGCGCCAGCCCCACGGCGCGACGCCGAACTCCGGTGGTCGCTAGGCGGCTCATGCTCTCAGAACCTGGCCGCCACTGAGCGTTCGCCAAGCAAGCCCTGGGGGCGCAGCAGCAGGACGGCGATCAGCACCACGAAGAGCATCGCGTCCGTCCACTGCGACCAAAGATAAGTGTTGACGAAGCTTTCGACAAAGCCAAGGATCAGACCCCCTAAGAGCGCTCCCCTGATGTTGCCGAACCCACCCGCCACTGCGGCCACCAGTGCCTTCAGCGTCGCCAAGGAGCCCATGGTGGGAAAGAGAACACCGTAATCCAGCGTCGTTGCCGCGGCGGCGAAGCCTGCCAAGGCGCCGGAGATCACGAAGGTCGTGATGATTATGCGTGAGACATTCACGCCCATCAAAGATGCGGCCTCGCCATCAATGGCGCTGGCCTTTATGGCCTTCCCTGTGCGTGTCCGTCGCAGGAACTCGTCCATGCCGATTGCCAGCGCCAGGGCACCCCCGACCAGAAGCAACTGACCTGCGGAGACGAATGCGCCGGCGACCGTCCAGGAGGGGAAGTTGAACGCGAATGGTAGCGTCTGGGCGCCGTGCGGGAATCTCAGGAAGAGAGCGTTGTCGATGATAATAGCGATCCCAAACGTGACTAGGATCGAGGCGAGCCGAGCGTTCGGCCTACCCTTCAAAGGGAAGAATGCGATGCGTTCGATGATCAGCCCGAGTAGACCGCCGAAGAGCATCGCGGCGGCGACGCTGGCGACCACTACCAGCGGGAGCAACGGCTGGCCGACGCCGCTGATGAGATAGAGAAGCCCGAGCAGAGCGTATGACGAGAGCGAGTAGATCTGTCCGTGGGCGAAGTTCATCGAGCGCGTGGTCGCGTAGATCAACGTAAAGCCCACGGCCAGCAGGCCGTAATACGCCCCTTGCGTTAGGCCGTAAACGATGAGTCCGGGTATAAGTTGCATGATCCAGCCCTACATTAGAATGGCGGTCCACCGCTCGTGCAGCGGACCGCCATTCGCCACAGCTGCAATTTGCTTAGGGCTGGTACGGGACCAACTGGAGCTGGGCGTTGTAGACGCTAACGTTGAATGGGACCTGCGTGCGGTCGCCGCGGCTGTCGAACTTGACCTCCCCGGTCGCTCCCGGAAAGTCAATCCGGCGAAGTGCACTGATGATCGCAGCGTGGTCGGTGCTGCCAGCTGCCTTGACGGCCAAGAGCATGGCCTTCATCGCGTCATAGGCGAAGGCGTCGAACTCACCCGGAACGAAACCGTACTTGGCTTTGTATTCGGTCACGAACGGCTGCGCACTCGGCAGTTGCTCTGGAGTCGGTGATCCGACGACGAGTACTCCCTGCGCCGCCGTACCGGCGATCGTGTTGAAGGTGGGATCCACCGTGCCGGCACCCCAAAACAGCTTAGCCTTGATGTTGAGCTGGCGCACCTCCTTGACCAGAATGGCGCCCTCTGTGTAGAACCCGGTGTAGTGGATCAGGTCAGGATTCTCGGCCTTCACCTTGTTCAGGACTGACGTGTAGTCCTTCCCACCTGACGTGATCTGCTCGACCGAAAGAACCTTCCCGCCGTCAGTTGTGAACGACTTCTGGAATGCGGCGCCGGAGCCTTGAGCGTAGGCGCTCTCGTCGTTGATGATGACCGCCGTCTTGACTTGAAGGGTCTTGTACGCGTAGTCGCCGGCGAAGCCGCCCTGCTGGTCGTCACGAAAGATAGAGCGGAAGGTGTTGTTCCAGCCGTGTGAAGTGATTGTCGGGTTGCTGGAGCTCGCGATCACCCAAGGAATGTTGTTGCGGTTGTATACCGGTCCCATCGACAGAGAGGCTGTGCTCAGCACGTCCCCGACAGCGCCGGCGACCTTCTCGTCCACGAACTTCTGCGCAACTTGGGCCGCGATGGCGGGGTCGCCCTTGGAGTCCTGGCTGTCCATCTTGACGGGATGGCCTAGAAGGCCGCCCTGTGCGTTCTGCTCATCGAGCGCGATCTGAAAGCCGTTCATCTCGCCGACCCCGTAGGCTGCCACGGACCCGGTAAGAGGCCCGGACGCACCGATGACCACCTGCACATTGGTGGCCGAACTGCTGCTTCCACCCCCACAGGCGACCATGGCCAGCGCTGTTAGAATCAGCGTGCCAATGCCTCGCATGGTCAGTAGACGATGAGGTCTCATTGTCGTTTTCCCCTCCGATGTGACTTTGCTTACCCATTGAAGGCGCCCGCTCACAATAGTCCGAGGTGCAGGCGATCGCGGGTACCGACCGGTTGGTACATCATCGCGAATGCACACCCCGCTCGTCAAGGGGGGTAGGCTTCCAGTCCGACGCTGAGGCAACGCGAACGTTGGCACTGGACCCAGAGATGAGCGACTACCTGCAGACTCTAGCGGCATCTGGGACGCCATCGCGGTGGAACTGGACGCCGGAGGAGGCGCGGGATGGCTTCAAAGCGGCACAGCACATCGCCGGGCCGCCTCGGGTTCCGATCGGCCCGATCCAGGATCTGGCGGTCTCCGTACGCGAAGGGAGCGTACCGGCCCGCCTGTACCGCCCCAAGGAAGCCGGCGCTGAGCCGGTTATCGGCGTTCCGGTGCCGCTTCGGCCGGAGTGAAGGGCGTGCCGTTCGACGATGCCGGTCGCGACGAGTTCCTAAACCGGCCCCAGATCGCTGTCTACGCAGTGCAGACCTTTGGCGGCGACATCCATGCGACCCCGGTCTGGTACGTGTACCGCGACGGCGTTTTCAGGATCCTCGTCGATCGCGGCTCCGCAAAGCACCGATACTCGGAGGCCGCCGGGCGCGCCTCTGTTTGCGTTGATAGCGATGCCGGCGGACAGTTCCAATACGTGCTCGGGCAAGGTCCGGTTGAGATCGTCGACCAGGTGCCGATCGAGTACCGGCGAGAGCTCTGGGCTCACTACGCGGGTGCAGAAAAGGCCGAGGAGGTCATCAAGAGCGGGCGCCACGAGCGCCAGGTGGCGCTGCTCCTTCGGCCCGACCGCTGGGTCTCCCGCGCCGAGGTCGAGACCGATGAGCTCGAGGAACCCGGGGCGGTGAGCGGTCGATCAGTGCCAGTTCCGACATCGTGAGCCGGCCGGAGCTGTTCACCCTAGTCAGCGAATACCGCCGCCTGCGACTCGCTGCGTGACGTCATTTTCTAACCCCACACCTCAGCCCGCCGTCCAGCCCCCATCGACATAGACGGTCGTGCCGGTGACGTAGTGGGCCGTGGCGAGGTACTCGACTGCCGGCATGAGCTCGTCGGGGGCACCGAAACGGCGAGCGGGTATTCGCCGTAGCAGCCGGTCGCGCCAGCGCTGGTTGGAGAGCAGACCCTGGGAGAGATCGGTCTCGAAATAGCCCGGGGCTAGCGTGTTGACGCGGATCCCGACATCGGCCCACTCCAGGGCCAGGCACCTCGTGATCATCTCTATAGCCCCCTTGCTGGCCGCGTAAGCGAGGATGCGTTCGATCCCCACCGATCCGTGCACTGACCCGATGTTGATGACGCAGCCCCGCCTGCGGACGAGCAGGCCGTACGCAGCACGCAAGCAGTAGAAGACTCCATGCAGGTTGACGTCTAGGACGGAGTGCCAATCCTCGTCGGTGAGCTCTTCCGTGCGTTTGATCCAAGGCGAGATCCCGGCGTTGTTGATGAGGATGTCCAGCCCGCCAAAGCCGCGCGTCACCTCGGCCATGACCCGCTCCACGTCCTCCGGCCGAGCCACCGATCCCGGGGTGACCAGCGCCCGGACACCCTCCGCTTCAACCAGTCCGGCGACCTCGCGCAGAGTAGACGCCGTCCGTCCCATAAGCGCTACGTCGGCGCCCGCCTTCGCCAACCCGATGGACACGGCGCGGCCTAGGCCGCGCCCGGCGCCGGTCACGAGGGCGGCCTTCCCCCGCAGGTCGGCGCTCACGGCGCCGTATGCTACCATCCCGGCCGACGTGCGACTGCCGGCAGAGGACCCTGTGATCATGGTGGCCTCGTTCGAGCTGCCAGATACGGGCTGGATCAAGGCTTTCAACGACTGGTATTCGGGACCTCACGTGGCGGACGTCCTACAAGCGCCGGGGATCACCGCCGCTCAGCGCTACTGGTGGCGACGGCGGGATGGTGGCTATCGCTTCCTCGCCGTTTATCGGCACAGCGGCGAACCGGCAGTCGAGGTGACCTTGTCGAGTCCCGAGTGGCTCGCCTTGATGCAGGATTTCCAGGACCGCTGGGCCGCGAAAACGGGTCCCGCCAACTGGCAGGTGTACCGCACCCTCGGCATCGGAGACGAGTACCTGGGCTGGCCGCCGCCTCCCGGCTGATGATCGGGGGCGCCCCCGGAAATGTGAGGCGGGACGTGAAGGCGCGGCAGGCGACGGAGCCGCCTCTCAACCTGCTCGACCTTCATCGGGCGATGCCTCCGGATCAGGCGCTTCGAGGAGCGCGCCGGGCACCTCTAACGCGACGGCGAGATACCCGGCTTTCTGCACTCCAGCTGGTCGCGTCCTGCCTCCAGTCCGTTGAGCACCTCGAGACTCAGCGCGTTGGCCGCCAGCGGCCGGTCGATGACCAGCAGGGGCACTGTCCCGTCGCGCTCGACACGGACCGCGCTTACCGGAGGCCGAGGCTCCGCGCGATCACCACCTGCTGGATCTCATTGGTGCCCTCGCCGATCTCGAGGATCTTGGAGTCTAGGTACAGGCGGGCGACCTTGGAATCGAGGATGTAGCCGTAGCCGCCGTGGATCTGGACCGCCTCGTTGGCGCAGTAGGTCGAGGTTTCCGAGGCGAGGAACTTGGCGATCGCCGCCTCCTTCGAGTACGGCCGTCCGGCGTCGTAGAGGAAGGCGGCCTGGTAGGTGAGCAGGCGCGCCGACTCGATCATCGACGCCATCCGGGCGAGCTTGAACTGGATGCCCTGGAAGGCAGCAATCGGCTGTCCGAACGCGTGCCGATCCCGGGCGTAGGCGAGCGACTCCGCCAGTGCGGCCTTCGCCAGCGAGACCGCGAGTGCGGCGATCGAGATGCGGCCGGCATCGAGCGAGGCGAGGAAGGCGCGCAGACCCATCTCGGGGTCACCGACGATGTGGTCGGCCGGCACCCGGACGCCGTCGAAGATCTGCTCCCTCGTGTCGAGCGCATGCCAGCCGACCTTCAGGTAGGGGTCGCCCTGGCTGTAGCCAGGGGTGTCCTTGGGCACCGCCACACTTACGTACCGTCCGTCAGGGTCGCGGCCAAGTGTCACCACGCCCCAGCTGATGTCGGTTCCCGCGTTGCTGATGAAGGTCTTGCGTCCGTCGATCACGACCTCAGTACCGTCGTAGCGGATCCGCGTCTCCATTCCCTTGACGTCAGAGCCCCCGGCCGGCTCGGTGAGGGCGAAGGCGCCGAGCGCTTCGCCGCGGGCGAGTGGCTCGACCCAACGCCGCTTCTGTTCCTCGCTGCCGTGGTGGAGGAGCGGAAGGGTGCCGATCGTGCAGTGGGCGTTCCATCCGGCGGCCAGCGACTGGTCGCCCTGGCCGAGCTCCTCCATGGCGGCGACATAGCCGGTCATCCCGATCGCCGACCCGCCGAGTTCCTCGGGGACCAGCGGCCCGCACAGCCCGAGCTCACCCATCTGGCGGAAGACGTCGGTGGGAAACCGATGGGCCCGGTTCCACTCCTCGGCCCGCGGTGCGATGACGTCCCGGGCGAAGTCGCGGCACATCGCCTTCAGCTCCAACTGCTCGGGCGTGAGGTCGAAATCCAAGTCTGCGACTCCCCTTCCAGTCAGCGTCGCGGGTGCTGTCGTTTCTGTACGCCACTTGATCCCGACCGACCGGTCGGTCGATATTAGGGCGCTGTTGAAGACGGTGTCAAGCGGGCACCGGCTGCGCTGTAGTAGCTCTGAGAAAACGTCACCCTTGAACTGTCTGGTCGGAGCCATCGACGATCCGGGCGACCACCGAGGACCAGCCGGCGGCCATCGTCACCGATCACCATCCGCCCTACGTCAGGGCAGCGCAGCAGAACCTCCCAGGCTCGCTGCACATTCGGACCGGCCTCCATCGTCTGACAGGCGAGACAGCAAACCGATCGAGCGCAGCCACATCGCGATCCGCGATCGATTTCGAGCCTCTCAGGGTCTTAAGAGTACGGCGCCCGGTCATCGATTCCTCGCAGGGTTCGAGGCGGTGCAGACCCTGCACTCTGGCCTACCGCGCCCACCCGCTCGACGCTCCTGTCGCCCGCGTGACCGCCTAAGATGTCCCCTGTCCCGCCAACTCGCTAGAGCCCGGGTATCTCCCGACCGTCGACCGAGTAGTGGCCGCGGGACGCAGGGTCGCTCACGCCTGAACCGACGGCGTGGCACGTAATTGCTAGAGCCTGATCGCCCCCGAAGTCCAGCTCTCCAGGTGGTTCTTCATGTAAACGAGGAACTGTGCTGCTTGCTCACCATCCACGATGCGGTGGTCGACGCTGACGCAGATGTTCATGAGATGCCTAATCGCAATCCCGTCCCCGACCACAGCGGGCCGGCGCTGGATCGCTTCGGTCGTCATGATGGCTGCTTGGGGCTGGTTGATGATAGGCATACCAGCGATTGTCCCGAGCGCGCCTGTGTTGTTAAGGGTAAACGTGCCGCCCTGCACGTCCTCGGGCCTCAGCTTGCGAGCGCGGGCGCGCTCGACGACATCGTTGATGGCTCGCGTCAAGTCGACCAGCCCAAGCCGGTCCGCGTCGTGTACAACCGGCACGATCAATCCGTAGGGTGCGGCCACCGCGATGCCGATGTTGTAGTAGCGCTTGAGCACGATCGCGGCGTCGGTCCAGGTCGAGTTCAAGTAGGGATTGGCCTTAAGGGCCTCGGTCAAGACTTGCATCACGAGCGGAACGTACGTGAGCTGCACGCCGTTGCGCTGGGCGAATCCGCTCTTCTCCTGCTCCCGGAAGCGCACGAGTTCAGTGACGTCGGCCTCGATCATTCCCCAGGCATGCGGCGCCGTTGCAAGGCTTCGCACCATGTGCTCCGCGATCTGCCGCCGAACCGCGCTGATCGGCACGATCTCCTCACGCCTGTCGTCGGCCCCTGCAAGGAAGGGAGTTTGGAGGGGCTGTGCGGGTGGAGTAGGCGGCGTGGCGGCCGCCTCCGCACCCAGCCGGTTCACGTAGGTGAGGACATCGTTTCTAGTAACGCGCCCGGCCTCGCCGGTGCCCGGGACGAGGGCGAGGTCGAGGCCGTGCTCCTCGGCGAGCCTTCTCACGGCAGGGGACAGGCGTAGGCGCTCCTCC
>CAAGKR010383746.1_pt1 | contig 23738 bp, 22 predicted proteins | sample 2556971 | NCBI WGS metagenome assembly CAAGKR01 (sample SAMEA5207829, study PRJEB30636) | soil metagenome | biome: forest; feature: boreal; material: soil | place: USA | collected 2011-09 | depth 1 m | reverse complement strand
GGGTTCGGACGCAGGACGAAGGGCATCGACGTCGCATCGTTCATCGTGAAGAGCATGCGCGAGCGGGGCATGTGAGCGATACACACCGATACACACTCATGATACGCTGACACCATGTACAAGCGGCTGAACATCACCCTGCCCGAGGACACGCTCTCACGAGCGGACGGCTTCGCGAAGCGGGAGCGCTACACGCGCAGCGCCCTTATCGCCGCCGCGCTGGACGCGTTCGTGAGCGGGGCTCCGGACGCGGTCGAGGTCGCCCGTGAGTCGCGGACCGTCTACGCACCCGAGGCGGTCGGGCTCAACCCGGCTGTTCGCCCCAAGGTGCCCGCGATCATCGGCGCGTGTCGCCGGCACGGTGTGCTCTACGCCGCGCTGGTGGGTTCGTCGACCCAGCCCGACCCCGCGATCGTTCCGCGGGATCTGGACATCCTGGTGCGGTTCGAGCCGGGTCTGACGGACCGGATGGGCAGCTACTTCGGTCTCAAGCAGGATCTCGAAGGGCTCTCGGGCGCCCCGGTGGACCTCATCGAACTGGATGCTGTCCGCAACCCGTACGTGCGCGATGAGTTCGAGCGCACGAGGGTGGTGCTCCTTGAGGCCCCGTAGCGCCCGAGAGGCGCTCGTGGATGCTCTGACGGCGGGCGAGGCGATCCGACGGTTCGTTGACGGATCGAGTCTCGAAGACTACGTGGCAGACGAGCTCGTCATCGCCGGTGTGGAGCGCAAGTTCGAGATCCTCGGCGGAGCTCTCGGTCGGGCGCTGCGGGTCGAGCCGCATCTGGTCGACCGCATACCCGATGCCGTCCGGGTGGTCGGCTTTCGCAACGTGCTCGCGCATGGATACGATGTCGTCGACGACGAGACCGTGTATCAGAACGCGACCACTGAACTGCCCGGTTTGCTCGACCAGATCCGGAGAGCCCTGGACGAGGTGGAGCGGCCGTGACCGCTCCCCGCGACATCGATGCGCTCGTCGCCGAGGTCGGTTCCACGACGACCACGGTGAGCGCGTTCGAAGGGCTCGCCGTCGGATCCGACACGGCGCCGCGCCTGCTGGGACAGGGCGTCGCTCCCACCTCCGTGGCCGAGGGCGACGTCGCGCTCGGTGTGGAGAGGGCGCGCAACGCCCTCGAGTCGCGGCTCGGGTGCCTGCGGCCTGCGCTTACGCTCGCGACCAGTTCCGCAGCCGGCGGGCTGCGCATGACCGTGCACGGGCTGACGCAGCGGATGACCGCGATGGCCGCGCGCGAAGCCGCCCTGGGGGCGGGGGCGGTCGTCGAGTACCAGACTTCGGGCTATCTTCGCGACCACGACCTCGAGCGCATCGATGAGCTGCGTCCGGGTCTGGTGCTGCTCGCGGGCGGCGTGGAGGGCGGCGACGTCGAGACCGTTCTGTTCAACGCGCGGCGCCTCACGGAGCTGACCGCGCGTCCCATCGTCGTCTACGGCGGCAACTCGCAGGTCGCGGACGAGGTCCGGGCCATGCTCGAAGGCGACGGCTTCCGCGTGCGCGTCACCGCGAACGTGTACCCGGGCATCGACGAACTCGACATCGTCCCGGCACGCGCCGCGATCCACGATGCGTTCGAGGAGCACATCACGCACGCGCCGGGCATGGAGCGCATCGCCGAGTTCGCCACGGGCCGGATCCTGCCCACGCCGGGGGCGGTGCTCATCGCTGCGGAGCTGCTCGCGACCGCCCTGGGCGACCTGGTCGTGCTCGACGTCGGCGGCGCGACCACCGACGTCCACTCGATCACCGATGGCAGCCCCGTGTACGACGGGATGCGCACGGACCCGGAGCCGCACGCGAAGCGGACCGTCGAGGGCGACCTCGGGACGTTCGTGAGCGCGCCGCATGTCGCCGCGTTGCTGCCCGAAGCACAGCGTCCTCCCGTCCTGCCCCCGGCGATCCCCCGCACGGACGGCGAGATCGCGGCCGCGCTCCTGCTCGCGAGGACGGCCGCCGTGACGGCGATGGAACGGCACGCCGGGCGGCTCGCGCATCTCTACACGCCGATCGGCCGGCAGACCGTGGCGCGGGGCCGGGACCTCACCGCGTGCCGCCTGGTGATCGGCACGGGCGGCGCGCTGACGCAGCTGCCCGGCGGGATCGCCACGCTGCAAGCCACCCGCGGCCGCGAGGGGGGCGACCGCCTGCTGCCCGCGGCCGACGCGGTGTGCGAGCTGGATCGCGACTACGTGTTCGCCTGCTGCGGTGCGATGGCCGCATACTTCGAGCCGTCGGCCGTCGTGGCGCTGATGCGCCGCAGCACCGGACTACCGGACCAAGGGGAGTAGGGCCGCATGCAGATGGCACAGGCGACCGTCACGGTCGACCTCGGCAAGATCGAGGACAACGCCCGCATGCTCGTCGCTGCGCTGCCGGGCGTCGACGTCGTCGGCGTTACCAAGGCCACATGCGGTTCGCCGGAGGTCGCCCGCGCGATGCTCGCTGGCGGGGTGACCGCCCTCGGCGAGTCGCGGCTCGAGAACGCCGCGCGCCTGCGCGAGGCGGGGATCACGGCGCCGATCTGGCTGATTCGCGCGCCCGCGCCCGCGCTCGCGGACGAGACGGTGCGCCTGGTCGACGTCTCGCTGGTCAGTGAGATCGCCATCGTCGAGGCGCTCGATGCCGCGGCGAGCCGCGCGGGGCACCCACACGGCATCCTGGCGATGGTCGACATAGGCGACCTGCGTGAGGGGATGCTGCCGGCCGCACTGTCCGGCTTCCTCGACATCGCGGCGACGCTTCCGAACGTCGAGGTCTTCGGCATCGGGGCAAACCTCACCTGCTACGGCGCGATCGTTCCCGACGAGGCGAACCTGGGCCTGCTCGCCGGCCTCGCCACGGTGGCAGAGGTACAGCTCGGTCGGCGCCTGATCGTGTCGGGCGGCAGCTCGACCTCGGTCGCGATCCTCATGTCCGGGCGCGCGCCGGCGTCGATCGACAACGTGCGCCTCGGCGAGGCGATCGTGCTCGGTGTCGACCCCTCCACCCGCCAACCGATCCCGGGACTCGCGCTGCATCGCGATGCGGTCACCGTCTCCGCGCCGGTCATCGAGTGCATGGTGAAGCCCTCGCTCCCGATCGGGTGTGCGGCGCAGGACGCCTTCGGCAACGCGCCCGTGTTCGAGGACCGCGGCGAGCGGCGGCGCGCCATCTGTGCGATAGGCCGCCAGGACGTCGTGCCCGAGCAGCTGCGGCCTGTCGATCCGCGCGTCATCATCCTGGGCGCCTCCAGCGACCACCTGGTGCTCGACGTGCACGATCTCCCGGTGCCGCCCGCCATCGGCGAGCCGGTCACCTTCGTACCCGGATACTCGTCGACGCTGCAGCTCTTCACGTCACCGTACGTGGTGAAGGCGTTCGTGCACGGCGCGTAGCCCGGTCTTGCCGCGCCAGGTGGATGCCGTACGGTCCGTCACCGCCCCGTCGACGCGCGAACGGTTTCGCCCGGCGCGGTCCGCACCGCGTGCTACCCTTATCGGCGTCCTTCGCGCCGCCTGTGGCGGCACTGCGACTCCACGAGGGGAAGCGCGTGGCGATCGAGCCGAGGAAGCCCGTCGTGCTGCAGGTCGTCCGGCCCGCAGCCGGGGGCATGAAGGCACACGTGCTGCAGTTGGCTTCGGGGCTGCGCAGCTACGGGTTCGACTGCGAGATCGCGTGCCCCGGCGACTCGGAGCTCGTGCACGACGCCCTCGAGGCGAACGTCAGGGTCCACCCGGTGCCCATCGTGGGGCCCCTGGACCCGCTGCGCGACCCGCTCGCCATCGTGTCGCTGGCCGAGGTCATCCGCGAGCGTCGACCGGCGCTCGTGCACGCGCACGGGTCGAAGGCAGCGCTGATCGCCCGCATGGCCGTGTTGTTCGCCGGTCGCCCTCCCGTCGTGATGACGGTGCACAACCAGGTCCTGTACGGCGGCATCTCGCCGCTGATGCGGCGCGTCTACGTCGCAATGGAGCGGCGGCTTGCGCGCAGGACCGCACGGGTCATCACGGTGTCGGACGCGCTGCGTACCGAGATGGTCGACGTGATAGGGCTGCCCCCGAGGATCGTGACCACGGTCTACAACGGTCTGGACCTCTCACCGTTCCTCGCCGGCGGGGACCGCGCGGTCTCCCGCACGCGGTACGGCATCCCGCCCGCCGCTCTCGCGATCGGCCTTGCCGCCCGTTTCGCGCCGCAGAAGGCGCTCGACGTCCTCGTCGAGGCCGCCGTCCCGGCGCTCGAGGCCTACCGGGACGCCGTGCTCGTGCTCGCCGGTTCGGGGCCGCTGCTGGAGGTCGTGAAGACCAGGGCGCGGGCCACCGACGTCCGCGACCGCATCCTGTTCCCGGGTCTGGAGACGGACATGCCGGGGCTGCTGTCCGCGCTCGACATCTACGCGTCCTCGTCCGTCGCAGAGGGCCTCGGGCTCGGCACGATCGAAGCGATGGCCGCAGGCCTGCCCGTCGTGAGCACGAACGCGGGCGGGACGCCCGAGGTCGTCGAGGACGGTGTCACCGGCGTGCTCGTGGCGCCGGCCAAGGCCGCCCCGCTGTCCGCGGCGCTCCTGCGCCTGGCCAAGGACCCGGCGCTGCGCCGGAGGATGGGGGAGGCGGGCCGCGCACGCGCGCTCGCGCTCTTCACGGAGGACCGCATGCTCGAGCGCACCGCGCAGGTCTACCGGGAGGTGCTCTCGTGATCCGCTTCGCCGAGGTGGCCGTGGGAAACGGCGGCGAGGTCCGCTGCGCGCGATGCCACCGCGACGCGCAGGCGCCCTCGTACCGTTCCGCCGATGAGATCGTCGCCGACATCGCGACGGCCGCCGGACTGTGGACCGGGCTGCCCGGCCCGAACGTCGCCCTGACGGGCGCCGAGCCCTTCGGGCACCCTGATCTGCCCGCGCTGGTCGGTGCGGCGGTGCAGGCGGGATGCCGTCGCGTGCGCCTCGACACGGATGCCGTGGCCCTGCGTTCCCCTCAGAACGCGGGCGGATCGCTCATGGCCGGCGTTCGGCATCTGGTCTGGACCGTGCTCGGGGGCACGCCCGGCGTGCACGATGCGCTGCTCGGCGCCCCCGGCGCGCTCGAAGCCTCGGTGGAGGGCGTGCGCTCGTTCCTGTCGATCGCCTCCGCCGAGGAGACGGCCGTCAGCGTCACCGCGCTCGTGCCGGTGTGCCGCCACAACGTGCACGACCTCCCGGCTGCCGCGGGGCTCGCCGTCGAGACCGGTGTCGACCGCGTGCTTCTGCGGTTCGACGACGGCGGGCTCGATCTGGGCGCCGCGCTCCCGTGGGTCGTGGCGGCGTGCGACACGGGCGTCGTCAACGGCGTGTGGGTGGAGGTGGAGGGACTGCCCTTCTGCCTGATGCCGGGATACGACCTCCACCTCACGGACGCGGTGCGCGACCGCAGCGGCTCGAAGCCGCCCGTCTGCTCGACGTGCGCGCTCGACGCCGTGTGCGCGGGCGCGCCGGGGGACGCGAGCGCGGACCAGCTCGCGCTGCTCGCACCGCCGCGGTTCGCGGAGAAGCTGAGCGCCTCGGTCAGACGTGTCCGCGGAGCGGGGGCCGCATGATGGCGGCCCCCATGCGCTGCGTGATGCTCGCGCTGAACTCGCCCGGCTACCGCTCTCTGGCGTTGGGCTACCTCCGGGCCTACGGGCAGTCCGACCGCCGCCTTGCGGGACGCGTCGCATTCGAGACGCTCGACCTGGACACCGCCGTCGACCCCTGGTGGGCCGCCTGGCGCGTGCTCGGGCTGGAACCCGACGTGCTCGCCGTGTCCGTGACCTGCTGGAACGCGCGCAGCGTCTACGAGGTCTGTCGCATCGTCGCCTCCGTGCGCCCCGAGTGCGCGATCGTGCTCGGCGGGCCGGAGGTCGGGCCCGATGCGGAAGCGGTGCTCGAGGCGCACCCCGAGGTAGGGGTCGTCGTGCGGGGCGAAGGCGAGCTCACCTTCGCCGACCTGCTCGCGGAGCTGGCCGGCGGCGGCAAGGCCTGGCGGGTCGACGGGATCACGCTGCGGCGGGACGGCGCGATCGTCGCCACTCCGGACCGCGCGCTGGTGGGGAACCTCGACGACCTGCCCTCTCCGTATCTGACGGGCGTCCTCGCGCCTGTCGACGGCGGCGCCTATCTCGAGACGTACCGCGGATGCCCCCACCGGTGCGCGTACTGCTTCGAGGGCAAGGGCTACGGGCGGATCCGCTCCTTCTCGGACGCAAGGGTCGCCGCCGAGATCGACTTCGTGGCCGGCGCTCCCGGCGTGCGGACCTTCTCGTTCATCGATCCGGTGTTCAACCTGACCGACGACCGCCTCCGCATGCTCGCAGACCTGATGGCCCCGCATGCAGCGCGGGGAGTCCGGCTGCACACGATCGAGGTGGACATCGAACGCATCGACGCCGTCGCGGCCGCGCTGCTGGGGTCCGCGGGAGTCGCGAGCGTCGAGACGGGACCGCAGACGATCGGCGCCGCCGCGCTCGCGGCCTGCAACCGCCCCTTCGACGCCGGGCGTTTCGCTGCGGGCGTCGGAGCGCTGCGGGAGGCCGGTATCTCCTGCGAATGCGATCTCATCGTCGGCCTGCCGGGCGACGATGCCTACGACTTCCTCGCGGGCCTGCGATTCGTGCTCGCGCTCGACCCCGGGAAGGTGCAGAGCTCGACGCTGCACGTGCTCCCCGGGACCGACCTGTGGGAGCGTGCGGCGGAGCTCGGCCTCGAGTTCGACCGCGAGCCGCCGCACGAGGTCATCGCGACGCCTGACGTCGGCTTCCGCGACCTCCGCCGCGCCGAGGTGCTCGCGGCCTCCGTCCAGTCCGCCTACCGCGCCCGTATCTGACCCTCCCGCTCGAAGGAGCCGCACCCCGATGCCCGATCACGTCTCAGCCCGCGCCAAGGCCGTCCGTCCGTTCGTCGTCATGGACGTCGTGGCTCGTGCGAAGGAGCTCGAGTCCCAGGGGCACGACATCGTGCGCATGGACGTCGGGGACCCCGACCTGCCGACGCCCGAGGTCATCACGCGGGCCGCGGAGGCCGCGATGGAAGCGGGCGACACCGGCTACACGCAGTCGCTCGGTCTTCCCGACCGGCGCGAGGCCGTCTCGGACCGTTTCGCGTCCAAGTACGGGGTGACGGTGAGCAGCGACGACGTCGTGGTCACCCAGGGCACGTCTCCCGCGATGCTGCTGCTGTTCGGCGCGCTGCTCGACCCCGGCGACGAGGTGATCCTCTCCGATCCGTGCTACCCGGCCTACCCGAACTACATCAGCTTCCTCGGGGGCGTGCCCGTGCACGTGCGTGCGCGGGCGAGCGATGGCTTCCGCATGCGCATCGACGAGATCGAGGCGGCCATCCCGCCCCGGACGCGCTGCATCATGATCAACTCGCCGTCGAACCCGACCGGGGCGGTGCTCTCGCCGTCGGACCTCGCCGCGATCGCCGCCCTGGCGGAGAAGCACGGCCTCTACGTCGCGAGCGACGAGATCTACCACGGCCTCGATTTCACGGGTACCGATCACACGATCCTCGAGTACACGGACCGCGCCTTCGTCCTCAACGGCTTCTCGAAGCTGTACTCGATGACGGGGTGGAGGCTCGGGTACCTCGTCGCGCCGCGGGCGTTCGTGCGCCCGGCCGAGGCGATCCAGCAGAACTTCTTCCTGTGCGCCAACCACTTCGTGCAGGTGGCGGGTGTGACCGCGCTGCTGCACGCGGAGCCCGACGTCGCCCGAATGCGGGCGATCTACGACGAGAGGCGACGCTATCTGGTGCCGGCGCTGCGCGGCCTGGGGCTGACCGTCGAGGTCGAGCCGACGGCCGCTTTCTACGTGTTCGCGGACGCGAAGGAGTGGGGGAGCGACTCGCTGGCCCTCACGTACCGGCTCATCGACGAGGCGGGCGTGGCGGCGGCGCCCGGCATCGACTTCGGGCCCGGCGGCGAGGGGTTCCTGCGGTTCAGCTACGTCACGGACATCGAGCGGCTCCGGGAGGGTGTGTCCCGCCTGAGCGCGTGGGCGGGCGCCCGCGCGTAGTGGTGCAACGCCGCGGTCGGGACGCGGGCGGGTCCGTGTCAGACCCGCGTGCGACACTCGTCACGGATCGGCCGACAGCACCGGAAGGGGCTTCCATGTCCGTCTTCTCACACTCGCGCATCGAGGCGTACGAGACGTGCCCCAAGAAGTACGAGTTCGCCTACCTCATCAAGCCTCCGAAAGGCCCTGACGGCATCGAGGCGTTCATGGGCAGCCGCGTCCACGACGCGCTGGAGTGGCTCTACGGCGAGGTGAAGGCGTGCCGGCTTCCCGACGAGGAGGACGCCGTCGGCCGGTTCCGCGAGGCGTGGGACGCCGAGTGGCAGGACGACGTCCGCATCGTCCGCTCCGGCCGCACCGCCGACGACTACGTCGCGATCGGTGAGAAGGCGGTGCGGGCCTACTACCGCCGCTACCACCCGTTCGACCAGGCGATCACCGTCGGGCTCGAGTCGAGGGTCAGGATGTCCCTCGACGAGGGCCACGAGATCACCGGGTTCATCGACCGCCTCGACAAGGTCTCGGACGGGGTGTGGGAGATCCACGACTACAAGACCGCCGCGAAACTGCCGACGCAGGCAGACGCGGACGCGAACCGCCAGCTGGCGCTCTACGAACTCGCGATACGCGAGATGTACGCGGAGGTGCGCGAGGTCACGCTCGTATGGCACTACGTGGCCTGCGACTGTGAGGTCCGCTCGACGCGGACACCTGAGCAGCTGGCCGACCTCCGCTCCCAAGTCCTGGCGAGCATCGAGCACATCGAGTCGCAGCGCACCTTCCCGGCGCGTGCCTCGAGCCTGTGCGACTGGTGCGAGTACCGTCCGTTGTGCCCGGCATGGAAGCACCAGTACGAGCTTGAGGCGCTACCGGCCGGGGAGCGCGCGGTCGAGCCCGCCGCCGTCCTCGTCGACGAATACCTGCGGGTCTCCGACGAGATCGCCGCGCTCAAGGCGCGGCAGGACGAGCTGAAGGACGCCATCGCGGGCCGCGCGGCTGTCGACGGCGCTGAGCGGCTCTTCGGCACGGGCGGGTCCCTCAAGGTCTACCGCTACGTGTCGGCGACCCTTCCCGATGCGAAGGACCCGCAGCGTGCCGAACTCGAGGACGAGCTTCGCGCCATGGGGCTGTGGGAACGCTTCAGCCAGCTGGGGACGTTCGCTCTCTCACGCGCGATCGGCGACGGCGAGCTGTCTGCCGCAGAACTCGAACGCCTCGGACCGTTCATCTCGCGGTGCGATGGGGTGAAGCTCTACCCGAGGCGCGACCGCTAGGCGGACTGTGGCGTGGCGTTCGTGCGCTGAAGGGTCCTTCGGCACACTCGTTGCTCACCCTGTGGGCGCGAGGGGGCGCCGACTTCCCCCCATGTGACATCCGCGAGGAGACCTGAGAGTGCCCGACGCCTGGAGCAAGGCCGACCTTCACATCCACTCGACATGCAGCGACGGGCTCGCGACGCCCGAGAAGATCGTCGCGTACGCGGCGACGCGGACCGACATGAAGGTCATCGCGGTCACCGACCACAATTCGATCGAGGGCGGCCTCAGGGCGCTCGAGGCGGCCGAGGCCCATCCGGGCCTCGAGGTCATCGTCGGAGCGGAGATCACCTCCAAGTGGGGCCACATCCTCGGTCTCTACCTGTCCCAGGACATCCCGGCGGGGCTGAGCGCGGCCGACACGATCGCGGAGATCAACGATCAGGGTGGCATCGCCATCATCGCGCACCCCTTCGCCAATCGCGCGTTCGGGCCGTTCGGGCTCGACAGCCTTGGGCACCGCATCGAAGAGGTCGCGTTCCAGGCGATGGAGGTCTACAACTCGTCGCCGTACCTGATCTACGCCAACCGACTCGCCTCGAAGGCGTTCGCGGCCGGCCAGGGGATCGCTGCGACGGGCGGCAGTGACGCGCACGTGCTCAAGGCGGTGGGCCGCGGCTACACGCTCTTCCGCGGATCGACGGCGCAGGACCTTCGCCGGTCGATCGACGAACTGGAGACGCGGGCTCACGCCCAACGCGGAGGGATGTCGATCGCGTGGCGCTACATGGTGCGCTGGCCGGCGATACGCAGACAGCGGGCGCTCAACGCCGAGCGGTGCCGCGCCCGCTAGATCGTCAGACGGCCGCGGTCCGGTCGGCAGGCGGCAGGCGCCGCGCTGCTTCCGCGATCGCATCGGCGAGCGCGGTCACGAGCGCCGGGTCATCGTCCAGCGGCGAGACGAAGGCCACCCGAACGTCCGATTCCGAGGCCGCGCGCTCCGCGGCCATCGGCAGGTCGACCACGGTCGCGAGCGAGTCGTAGAGCAGGTCCACCGGCAGGACCGCCACGCGATCGGCCCCCAACGCGGCGAGGTGCCGGACGGCCTCCCGGACCTCGGGCTCCTCCCACTCCAGCCACGCTTGTCGGACGCGCTCGGCGGGCATGCCCGCCTCGATGAGCTCGGCGCGGATGCGCTGGGACAGGAACGTCGTCTGCTCCATCGCGGCGGGGAAGATGCGGTCGAACTGCCAGGGGTTGCCGTGAGCCACGAGCACCACGCCGTCGGCCGTCTCGTCGTCACCGAACGCCGCGAGTGCGCGCTCGGCCGCCTGTGCGGCCAGCGCGTGCGAGGCCCACAGCGGTTCGGTCGTCTCGACCGACAAGCGGCTCCGCGAGGGATCGAGAGCATGCACCTCGCCCGCGGCGGCGTCGAAGTAGCGGGTCCATGCGACGGTCAGTGCGACCACCACGATGCGCCGTCCGGTTCGGGCCGCCATCTGCGCGACGGCCTGCGCGGCGGACGGTTCTCCGCCGCAGAACGCGATCTCGACGGGGACGGAGACCGCCGCGCCGCCGAGCCGCGCCGAGAGGGCGCTCCCGATCGCCCGCACCGCCCGACGCGCCGGGCTCCCCTCCGCGGCGCGGTACCTCGCCCGTTCCGAGGCGTACACGAACGGCCGGGCGATCACCGGAGGGAGGTGGACGTCGGCGCGCTCGAACGTTTCGAGGTCCGCCATGACGTCTCGTGCGCGATAGATCTCGGCTTCCGCGTCCGCGAGCAGCAGCACGCCGATGGCGTCTCCCGGAGCCACCGGGCCGAGCACGGGAGCCGGGGAGCGGCGGCGCGCCACGACGGGCATCAGCTCGGTCGCCAGGGCGTAGCCTCCCGCCAGCGCGGCCAGGCCGATGAAGAACATCGCGAACGACGCGTCCGGGTACCCGCGCGCCGTCCAGACGCTCGCGACGGAGGCACCGAGCGCTGCGGTCGCGAGCGTGGCGGCGACGCCGGCCAACGCCAGCCGGTAGCTCCTGACGACGAAGCCGGCGCAGGTCGCCACTCCCGCGAGCACCCCGGCGAGCAACGCGACCGCCCACGGGAGGTACCTCATCCGGTCGCCGCCGCGTGTGGCGCCGACCCGAGCGTGGTAGCCGCCCGCTGCCGGTCAGACCGCGTCACGGGTCCCCCAAGGCTCCGGCAGGCTCACGTACCGCATGAGCACGGACAGCGCCTCGTCCACGATCTCGTCCTTCGTGGTGGCGGTCCCGGCGGCCAGGCAGGACTTCATGGCGTGTCCCACGATCAGGAGGCCGACCTGGTTCAGCGCCGACTTCGCGGCCATGACCTGGGTGAGGACGGCGTCGCAATCCTTCCCTGAGTCGACCATGGTCTGAAGCCCGCGGATCTGGCCCTCGAGGCGCCTGAGCCGGTTGATGATGCGCCGCCGCTCTTCCTCGGTGGCGGCGAGCGGCGTACCCGCACTGTCTTGCTGCGTCATTGCGGTACCCCCGGAACGAACGGTAGAGTGAGTCGCTGCATTCGGAGGGATTATACCCCGAGGGGGTATCCGGTCCCGCCTCCGCCACAGCACCGCCATCTCGACCCGTCCAAGGAGCGCGCCGTGACCCTTCGCACTCGAGCCCTCCGCAGGTGAAGGCCGAGGACGCGCCCGCGGCGAACCCGGTTCGCGGGTACCTGCTCGCCGCTCTGGCGGCCGCCGGGTGGGCGGCGGGCGGTCTCACGGCCAAGTGGCTGTTCCTCACGACGGGCGCCCAAGTCGATCCCGCGACGCTGTCGGCCGCGCGGGCACTCCTCTCGACCGTGATGCTCCTCGTGTTCCTCGGCCTGTTCCGGCGCCGCGATCTCAAGGTGCGCCTCCGTGACCTCCCGTTCCTCGCGCTGTTCGGCGTGGCGGGCCTCGCGCTCGTGCACTTCACCTACTTCGCGACCATCCAGCTCACCAACGTCCCAACGGCCATCCTGCTCGAATACCTGGCGCCGGTGCTCGTGCTCGGGGTCTCGGTGGGGTTCCTGGGCGAGAAGATGACGTGGGCGCTGCCGGTCGGGGTCCTCGCGTCGGTGACGGGGTGTGCGCTGATGGTCGGCGCGATCGGCGGGGGAGGCCTGAAGGTCTCGGCCCCGGGCATCGCCTGGGGTCTCGCCTCGGCGGTGTTCTTCGCCCTCTACACCGTGCTCGGCAAGTACGCGGCGCCGCGCTTCTCGCCGTGGACGCTTCTGACCTACGGCCTCGGGTTCGCGACGTTGTTCTGGCTGCTCTACCTCGGTGGGCCGGCGCCGATCGTCCGCGTGCTGGTCGACGGGCGCACGTTCGGGGCGGTCGCGGTGATGGCGCTCGTCAGCACGATCGTGCCCTTCGGGGCCTTCCTGTCCGCGCTGCATCACATCGACGCGACGAAGGCGAGCATCACCGCCACGCTGGAGCCGGTGCTCGCGGGCATCGCGACCTACCTGATCCCGATCTTCTACGCTCCGCTCACGCCGCTGCAGCTGCTCGGGGGCGCACTCGTGATCGCCGCGGTGGTCGTCGCCCAGTGGCCTCATCTGATGGCCGCCCGCGCGGGGCGCGGCGCAGTCGCGGTGGAGCTTCCGCCACCGGCGTAGGGCGGCGCACTTCAGGCGCTGTGCCCGGGAATCGGGGATAATGAAGCCCGCCAGCGCGCTTCGGCACCGACGGTGACGGCGCGGCTGCGGCAGGAGCGTCATGGATCTCCAGCAACGGCCCGAACTCAGACAGAAGATCACGCTCTCCCCACAGGTCTACCAGGGGCTGAGCATCCTCGCCATGCCCGTCGCCGAGCTGCAGACGCTCGTCGAGACGGAGCTGCTGGAGAACCCCGTGCTCGAGGTCGACGAGTTCGAGGAGGCCCCCGACGAGTCCCAGGAGGAGCGGCCCGACCCTGAGGACGACGACCGCTCGTGGGACGAGTGGCTCGACCGGTACGAGGAGCTCGCCTCTTCGGAGCCGGTGATCCCCCGCGACCCGGACGTCGAGGTCTCGGACACCGAGGACTACGTCGGGTCGATCCAGTCGTTCGGGGACTACCTCGAACAGCAGCTTGCGATGATGGACCTGACCGCCGAGGAGCAGCGTGCCGCCCAGGCGGTCGTCGGATCGCTCGACGACGACGGCTTCTTCTGCGTGAAGCTGGAGGAGATCGCCCAGATCGCGGGCGTGAGCGTGGACGTGGCGCGCCGGGGCCTCGACGTCGTACAACAGCTCGACCCGCCCGGCGTGGGCGCCCGCGACCTCGCCGAGGCGCTCAGCATCCAGCTCGACTACCTCGGCCTCGACGAGCCGCTGCTCGTCGAGATCGCGCGGTCGCACCTCGACGACATCGCAGGCAGCCATCTGCGCAAGGTCGCGCGTGCGCTCAAGGTCGACGAAGCCGAGGTGCGCCGCCTCGTCGAGATCCTGCGGCTGCTCAACCCGCGTCCTGCCGGCGCGTTCTCACCGGGGCCGTCGCCCGGCTACATCGTCCCGGACGTCACGCTGCGCAGATTCGACGAGGGCTGGGTCGTCACACCCAACACCGAGGCCGTGCCGAGCCTGCGGGTCAACGGGCGCTACCGCTCCATGCTGAGGAAGGACTCGGGTGCCGACCAGGACACGGTCCGGTACCTGAAGGAACACATCCGATCGGCGGAGGCGTTCATCCGCAACGTCGACCGTCGCAAGGACACGGTCACGCGCATCGCTGAGATCGTTCTCGAGGCGCAGCGTGACTTCTTCGAGGACGGCAAGGGGCCGTTGCGGCCGCTGCGGCTCGAGGACGTGGCCGTGGAGATAGGCGTCCACCTGTCGACGGTGAGCCGCGGGGTCACCGGCAAGTACATGGCGACCCCGTACGGCATGTTCGAGATCAAGCACTTCTTCTCGGGCGGCTACCGCACCGCCTCCGGGATGGACGTCGCCGCCACCACGGTGAAGCAGCGTCTGCGCGAGTTCCTGGGCGACGAGGATACCGCGAGGCCGCTGTCCGACCAGCGGCTCGCCGACCTGCTCAGCGACGAAGGCATCCCCGTGGCGCGGCGTACGGTGGCCAAGTACCGCGAGGAGCTCGGCATCGAGCCCTCCTGGGCGCGGAAGCGGCGCTAGATGCCCGACCCGACGCAGCCGGGGATCCCCGAACCAGCCGAAACGGCCGAGCCGGTCGACCGCGCGCGTGTGACGCGGGACGTGCTGACGATCGTCGCGATGCTCGCAGCGATCACGATCCTGCACGCGCCGGGGAGTCCCGGGGGTTCGAACCTCTTCCACGAGTTCTACCGTCGTCTCTACTACCTGCCGATCCTGTACGCCGCGTTCGTGTTCGGCGTTCGGGGCGGCCTGCTGACCGCGATCGCGTCGGCCGTGCTCTACGCCCCGTGGAGCGGACCGGCGCCGCAGGGGCAGCTCCTGCTGGGACTCGCCGTTCCCGACAGCCTCGAACTCATCATGTACCTGGTGATGGGGGTGCTGTTCGGCCGCCTGCGCGACCTCGAGGAGCACAAGACGCGCGACCTGAGGCAGGTCTCGGCCCGGCTCGAGGAGGCGTACGGCGCGCTCGAGGACCGCGCGGTGCAGCTCCTCGCGATCCAGGACTACACGCAGTCGATCCTGCGCTCGGTCACCTCGGGCGTGGTCACGGTCGGGCCCGACGCGTCGGTGGCCACCGTCAACCCCGCGGCTGAGCGCATCCTCGGGATCGCCGAGGACGTCGTCACGGCCCGGCCCCTCCAGGTACTGTTCCGCGACGACGGCGGCCTGACCGCGGACGTGCGAAAGGTACTCGAGGGCCGCATCCCGAGGATCATGCGCGACCTGCGGCTGGTCACGGTCGACGGGAAGGTCGTGCACGCCCAGGTCTCGGTGTCGCGTATGCGCGACGTAGGGGGCCGGAAGCTGGGCGCCGTCGTCACGGTCGAGGACGTGTCCGACGTCAAGGCGCTGACCGACCAGTTGATCCGCGCCGACCGGCTGGCGGCGATGGGACAGCTCACCGCCGGGGTGGCGCACGAGGTCCGCAACCCACTGGGCATCATCCGCGCGTCGGTGCAGCTCATGGAGGACGCCGAGTGCAGCCGAGAGCGGGTCCGCGAGGCCGGCGAGGTCATCAAACAGGAGATCGACCGGCTCGATCGCGTCATCAAGGCGCTGCTCGACTTCGGCCGGCCGGCGCCTCCGACGATGCGCCCGGTCGCCGTCTCGCAAGTGCTCGAGGACGTCGCGCTGTTCTCACGAACGTTCGCCAGCCGGGCGCATGTCCAGATCGTGGAGAAGTACTCTGACACGGCTCCGGATGTCGTGGCGGACCCGGAGCAGCTCAAGCAGGTCTTCGTGAACCTCATCAGCAACGCGGTGCAGGCGATGCCCGCCGGCGGTACGCTGACGATCGAGACGGGCTCGGCCGACGGGTTCGTGTTCATCCGATTCACCGATACCGGCCCCGGCATCTCGGACGGAGTTCGCGAGAAGATATTCGACCCGTTCGTGTCGACGCGCGACGACGGCACAGGCCTCGGCCTCACGATCGTCCACCGCATCGTGGACGAGCACGACGGGCACATAGAAGTCGCGAGCGAGCCCGGCAGCGGCACGGCGTTCACGATCTGGCTGCCCGCTCTCCAGTAGCGCACCAAGGAAGGGGTCGACCATCGCATGGCTAAGCGAGTCCTGATCGCGGACGACGAGAAGAACATGCGGTGGGTCCTCTCCGAGGCGCTGGCCGCCGAGGGGTACGAGGTCATCCAGGCCGCGGACGGCAAGGAGGCACTCATCGCCGTGGAGCAGCAGCACCCCGACCTGATGGTGCTCGACCACAAGATGCCCTCGCCCGACGGCATGGAGGTGCTGCGCAAGATCCGCGCGAACGGCGAGACCTTCCCCGTGATCATGCTCACGGCGCACGGCAACGTCGCCACGGCGGTCGAGGCGATGAAGGCCGGGGCCACCGAGTACCTGACCAAGCCGTTCGACCTCGGCGAGCTGAAGCTGTCCATCGACAAGGCGATCCGCATCTCCGAGCTCTCGGACGAGGTCCGGCGCCTGCGCGACGAGCTGGACCGCGACTGGGACGTCGAAGGTTTCATCGCCGCCGATCCCCGGATGGTCGAGATCCTCGTGACGGTCGAGAAGGTCGCCCCGACGAACGCGACCGTGATGATCTACGGCGAGTCAGGGACGGGCAAGGAACTGATCGCGCGGGCGATCCACCGCCTGTCGCCGCGGGAGCTCAAGCCCTTCGTCGAGGTGCACGCCGGCGCCCTGCCGGAGACGCTGCTCGAGAGCGAGCTCTTCGGCTATGAGAAGGGCGCCTTCACCGGCGCCGTGACCGCCAAGCCCGGCCGGTTCGAGCTCGCCAACGGCGGGACGCTCTTCCTCGACGAGGTCGGCGACATCTCGCTGGGCGTGCAGGTCAAGCTCCTGCGGGTCCTGCAGGAGCGCCGGTTCGAACGCCTCGGCGGCACGCGCTCGATCGACGTGGACGTCCGCGTGGTCGCGGCGACGAACCGCGACCTTCAGCAGCTCATCGCCGACGGCTCATTCAGGGAGGACCTCTTCTACCGGCTCAACGTCGTGCCGATCACCCTTCCTCCGCTGCGCCAGCGGCAGGGCGACATCCCGCACCTGGTGGCGCACTTCCTCGACAAGTACAAGGCGGGTGGCAGGACGATCACGAACGAGGCGCTCGACGCCCTCTCGTCGTATCCGTGGCCCGGCAACATCCGCGAGCTCGAGAACACGATCGAGCGCGTCGTCATCCTGGCCCCCGGGGAGGAGATCGGTATCGGCGATCTGCCCTCCGAGGTGCGCTCGGGAGCGGTGCCCGGCGCGACCAGGACGCACGCGTTCGAACTCCCGGAGGAGGGACTGGACCTCGAGGAGGTCGAGATGGACCTCCTTCGCCAGGCGATGGACCGCTCCGGCGGCAACGTGGCGAAGGCGTCCAAGCTGGTCGGTCTCACGCCGAGGACCCTCGAGGCCCGCATGCATCGGCTGGGTCTGCAGTAGGCCATCTGCACCATCCGAGCGGCGTCGCGGCACGGACCCTTGGCACATGCCTTGCATCTCAACGCGCCCGTAGACGGACGGCGTGCAGACTGGGGCTTCCATGGGTAGTGCGAACGTGCGACGCGCGGTGACGGTCCTGGCATCCGTGGCAGGGATCTCCGCCACGGTGTGGGGCGTCAGGGCGTTCGGATCGCACGGCGACTCCTCGGCGCTGCCCGGCCTCGGCTCCAACGTCGCTGTCCTGATCCCCATCGCCACCCTTGTGATGATCATCGCGGTCGCGTGGTTGCTCCTGACCAAGGCGGCCGAGCACGAGCAGAGTCCCGATCTCTACGTCGAGTGCGGGTCGTGCAACCGATCGATCCTGCGTGAGTGGCGCCTGTGCCCGTACTGCGGCTCCCGGGTCGAGCACAGCCGGGTCGAGGAACGGTCGGCGCATCCCGCGTCATAGCAGCGCGGCGGCGGGCATGCGGCTACCATGGTGTCCGCACGCCCCCGGCTTCGCCGGGGCTACCTGAGAGGATGAGGCCGATGGCCGCTCCCGCAACGGCACGTCTGAACACCACCGGGCTGCACTGTCAGTCCTGCTCGATGCTCGTGAAGATGGAGATCGAGGACCTTCCCGGCGTCACGGAGGCGACCTCCGACTTCCGCACGGGGATCACCGAGGTCACCTACGATCCGGATCTCGTCACCGTTGACGCGATGATCGCTGCCGTCGTCGGGGCGGGGTACGGTGCGGAACTCGCCGAGTAACCGGCGCTGCGGGAGCCCGCGCACGTACGCGTGCGCCCAGCGGGCTTCCGGAGGCGCGCGGTGATCGGTCAGCTCGGCCTTGTGGCCGCGTTCGGGGCGGGCGTCGTCTCCTTCCTCTCCCCGTGCGTCCTGCCGTTGGTGCCCGGCTACCTGTCCTTCCTCGGCGGCCTGAGCACGTGCGGCGTCTCGCGACGCACCGCAACGAGGGACGTCCTTGTCCCGGCGGCGCTGTTCGTCCTCGGCTTCTCTGTCGTCTTCGTGGCGCTCGGTGTGTCGGCGTCGTTGCTCGGCGGCGTGCTCACCGGCAACCGGGTCCTGATCTCGCGCATATCGGGCGCGGTCATCTTCCTGTTCGGGTTCTTCATGCTGGGGATCATCAAGGTGCCCGGCCTCTACGCGGAGGCGCGCTTCGACCCGGCGAGGGCCCGTGCGCTGGGCCCCGTGGCCGCTCCCGTGATGGGGATGGCATTCGGCTTCGCGTGGACTCCGTGCGTCGGCCCGATCCTCGGATCCATCCTGATGCTCGCGGCGCGCAGCGGGGAGGCGGGCGCGGGAGCCGCGCTGCTCGCAGCCTACTCCGTGGGCCTCGGCATCCCGTTCCTGGTGATGGCGGCGTTGCTGGGCAAGGCCGCGGGGGCGCTCGCGTTCTTCAAGCGGCACACGCTGGCCGTGTCGCGGACTTCGGCCATCGTCCTCATGACGTTCGGTGTTCTCGTGGCCACCGACACGCTCGGCGCGGTGACGCTCTTCCTCTCGAGGTGGGTCCCCTTCTCCACCGGCTGACGAACGCCGATGTGGCGGTGCCCGGCTGCTCTCGACTACGATGGGGCCGATGTGCGGGGTGGTTTCGGACGGGGGTGGCCTGACGCGTCTTCGCGGGATGGGGCTTTCGGCCCGTGTCACGCTCCTGACGTTCGTCGCGGTGACGAGCGCGGCGCTCGTGCTGTCCGCGATCGCGGGCCACGGCGTGTACCGCTCGATCGTCGCGGACGAGGCCGCGCGCGTGGACTCGTTCCGCACGCTCGTCACGGGCGCCTTGGACGCGCGCTTCGAGACCGCCGAACGCTCCATCGACGCGATCGCCTCGAGGGTGGCCACGTCCACGCTCGACGACCCCGCGCGGCGCGCCCGGCTGGTCCAGCTTCTCACCGGCAGCGCCGACGCGTTCGACGTGCTCGCCTCGGTCGACACGAACGGGGTGGTCTCCTCCGGCGAAGTCGACCCCGCTGTCGCGCGCCGTGCCACGGTGCTCGTCTCGGCCGTGCCCGGCGGGAGGCCGGTCCTCGTGTGGGAGCCGGCCGACGGCGCGGGCCGTCTGTGGGCGGGCCGAGCCGTGGAGGAGGGCACCCGGACGCTCACGTTGCTCGCGCGCGTGCGCAGCGCCTATCTCATCCGCACGCTGGACGACGTGGAGCGCTCGGCAGGTTCGCTCGCGGCTTTCGTGGTCGACCGCGCCGGCCACCCGGTGCTGGCCGGGGTCGGCGGGCCGAGGGTGGAGACGGACACCGTCGTGTACTCGCGGGAGACGTCCGAGGCCTTGACGGGCGTGGCGGTGGCGGACTCCGCCGGCTCGGGTCGTCTCCGCGGGTCGTGGGAGCTCATGGCGCCCGACCACGGTCTGGGGTGGCGCGTGGTCGTCGTCGAGGCGGAGGCGGACGCGCGGGCCGGTGCGTTGAATGCCCTCACGCCCGCGATACTCGCGATGCTCCTCGTCGTCGTGGTGGCGGTCGTCGTGGCGTTGCTGTACAGCCGTCGCGTGCTCGCGCCGCTCGCCGTGTTCGAGCAACGCGCACACGACATCGCGGCGGGCGGGTACGTCCGGCCGATGCGGATCGTCCGCGACGACGAGATGGGCCGGGTTGCCGAGGCCTTCAACGAGATGGGCGCACGGCTCAACTCCCTTCAGGACATGGCGCAGCTGCTGGCCGGCGCATCGAGTCTGGATGACGTGCTCGATGCCGTCCTCAGCGCCTTGGGACGCATCCTCGGGACGGGGGAGGCCGCCGTCTTGCTCTCCGAGCCCTCGGGGCTGGCGCTCTCGCTCGTGAGGGGTCGCGGGTTGTCGGCGCCGGCGGAGACTCTGCTGGTCCCCTTGGACGAGCCATCGCCGCTGGTCAGCGCCTTCGTCGCGAACGAGCCTGTCACGTTCGTGGCCGACCAGCCCCCCGGTTCGGCCTCGCTCTACCGTCTGTTCGGCGCCGACCCCAGCCGAGCTGGAGTGGCGGTGCCACTCGCCATCGGGCCCGACGCGATCGGTGTGGTCGTCGTGCTCGCGGCCGGACACCGCCTCTTCACGGACCCGCAGATCGAGACGCTGCGTGCGTTCAGCGCGAACGCGGCGGTCGCGGTTCGGACGTCGCGGCTCTTCGCGGAGGAGCGGCTCTCGCGTCAGGAAGCCGAGGTCCTCCGGACCGTGGCCGAGCTCACCGTGCGCACCGGCGACCTCGGTGTCGCGCTCGACGAAGCGTCCCGCACCGTGGCCGAACTGCTCGGTTATGGTGGGTGGGCAGTCGCCCTCGAGGGCCGCTCACGGCTCGGGATGGGAGCGGTGAGCGAGGGGAGCGACGACGCGCGCGCTCTCGACGCGTGGCGGGCCGTCGAGGCGGCGTACCGGGGACCTGCCGAGTCGGCCGAGACGCCGGTCGCGATCGAGGACGTACGCGCGGAGGCGGAGCTCGCCGCGGTCGTCGGTCCCGGATGGGGGAGTGCGCTGTTCATCCCCCTCCTGCAGGGCTCGATCTCGCGGGGAGCGCTCGTGCTGCACGATCGCCAACACGGCAGGCGCCCGAGCGAACGCCAGCTGCTGCTGGCGACGACTGCCGGGCAGCAGGTCTCGCTCGCCATCAGGGGAGCGCACCTGCTCAGGCAGGCCCGGACCCGGGCCGCGAACCTGCAGACGGTCTTCAGGATCAGCCAGGCGGTGTCCTCGGAGCTGCAGGTCACGGCGGTCCTCAGCGGAGTCCTGGACGTGGTGCAGAAGATCCTGTCCGCGGACGCCGTTGCCCTGATGTCGTTCGACGCCGAGCGCAACCTGATCGAGACCTCGATGGCCCGCGGGCTGGACTCGGGCGAGATGCTCTCGTTCCGCGTACGCCCCGGGGAAGACATCCCCGGGCGGGTCTTCGCCATCGGCGCGCCTTTGTCGTACGGGGACCTCTCCGCCCGCGAGACTGCCTTGGCGGCCATGGCCGCGGCGCGCGGGTTCGAGTCGATGGTGGCCGTGCCGCTGATGGCGCGCGGGCGCCCCATCGGCGTGCTGGCCGTGTACGCCAAGGCCGCCGCGGCGTTCTCGGCCGAGGACGTCGAGCTGCTGCTGACGTTCGCGTCGCAGGCCGCGCTGGCGATCGACACCGCCGCGCTCTACGGCAAGGAGCACCGGGTGGCCTCGGTGCTGCAGGCGTCGATCCTCCCCGACAGCCTGCCGGCCGTCGAGGGCTTGGAGGCCGCGAGCTTCTACCTGCCGTGCGGACCGGAGGCCGAGATCGGCGGCGACTTCTACGACCTGTTCGAGACGGAGAGCGGTCTGGTCGTGCTCGCCATCGGCGACGTCTGCGGCAAGGGCGTTGCGGCAGCCACCAAGACCTCGATGGTGAAGTACACACTCAGGGGCCTGGTCGGGGCGGGGGCCGGGCCGTCCACCGCGCTCGTCGAGCTGAACCGCCAGGTGGCCCTGACGGGGGACCCGTCCGACATCGTGACGATGTGGGTCGGCACGCTCGACCGGCGTTCGGGCGAGTTGACCTACGCGGATGGCGGGCATCCGCCGGCACTCCTCCTCCGTGGAGACACCCGCCTGGTCGAACGTCTGGAGCCGACCGGGCCGCTGCTCGGCGCGGTCCCGCACGCCCACTACGACGAGCGGACGCTGCAGGTCCGTCCCGGTGACACCTTGCTCCTCTACACCGACGGCGTGACCGAGGCGCGCCGCGGCGGGAGGCTCTTCGGCGAGGGACGGGTGCGCAGGGTGCTGCGGCACGGCGCGACCGCGAAGGCGTGCCTCGAGTCGCTTCTGGATGCGGTCAAGCGCCATGCAGCCGGTCCGCTGAAGGACGATGCGGCCGCCCTCGCTGTCAGACGACTCGGCGACGAGCGTGCCGGCGCCGGTCTGGAGGGGCGTCAAGACGGGTAGATTCGGCCAATGGTTCGGTTCCGGCTCCGACCACGAAGGAGTGCGGTACGTGCTCACGGTGGAACGAGATCTGGGTTCTGAGACGTGCATCGTGCGTCTCTCCGGCGATATCGAGGCGTTTACCGTCCCTGCCATACGGGAGGCCGTCGACGGCGCCATCTCCGGGGGTTGCCGCAGGATCGTCCTCGATCTCTCGGAGGTCGACTACATCGATTCTTCCGCGCTCGGGTTTCTGGTGTGGGCCGATCACCGGCTGCAGCCGTTCGCGGGCACGCTCACGCTTGCCGGAGCACGCCGCGACGTCGTCCGGATCCTCGAGTTGTCGGGGCTGGTCGAGGTCGCACCGTCGGTCGAGGTCGCCGGCTCCGTGGAGGCGGCGCTCGCAGAACTGACGCCGCCGCCTGACGAGGCCGAGTGCCTGTGGACGAGGAGCTTCGAGGTCGTCGGCGACGCGCGCCTGCTGGCCGAGGCGCGCTCGCGCATCGTCGAAATCCTCGGCCCGCTGGGGCTGCCGGACTCCGCCGTCTTCGACATCAAGGTGGCTGCCGGCGAGGCGCTGGCCAACGCCGTTCGACACGGTTCCCCCCAGGGGGCGCTGGACATGATCGGCGTCGAGGTGTCCGCGTACGACGATCGTGTCGAGGTCTCCGTGAGCGACCGGGGGCGCGGGTTCGACGGCGCGGCCCCTGCTTCGGACGACGTCTTCGCCCCCGGGGGCCGGGGCGTACTGTTCATGCGCGCGCTCATGGACGCGGTCGAGTTCATGAGCGCGACGGGCGGGGGGACCTGCGTCAGGCTCGCCAAGCGCCGCCTGCAATCCGCCGGGTCGGCGGCATAGGGCGCGGTCCACAGGCTGTCCGGGGTGTGTTGCGGGCTGCCCATGAGGTACCATCGGCTCGACCGCGCTGCTCAAAGGAGAGGTCATGGAAGTCTACGAGGCGATCATGAGTCGCCGCTCGATCCGCAAGTTCGACGGGATGCCCGTCGAGCGTCCGGTGCTCGAGCGTCTCATCGACGCGGCCGCCAGCGCTCCTTCGAGCCGCAACAGCCAGCCGTGGCACTTCCACGTCACGACCGGTGCGATGCGCGATGCCGTGTGCGGAGTCACCGCGCTGTCGACAGTCCATCTGCAGGAGTACCTGGACCTGCTGCCTCCGAAGGACTACGAGGCCGTCGAGCGCTTCTTCGCGAGTCTCGGCAACGCCCCGGTGGTCATCGTCGTCTCCGTTCCGGTCCCGGAGGACGAGCCGACGCGCATCAACGACGTGCTGGCCACCGGCTGCGCCATCGAGAACCTGATGCTGTCCGCGTTCGGCGAGGGCCTCGGGTGCTGCAACATCACCTTCTCCTTCTGGGTACGCGACAAGCTCTCCGAGCTGCTGAACATCCCCGACGACCGCGAGATCATCTCGCTGGTCCTGCTCGGGCACCCCGCGGAGATCCCCGAGCCCATCGTCCGGCGCACCGACGTCGCGACCTACCTCGACTAGCGCGGTGACCGCACGCTTCGACGCCGTGTTCTTCGACGTCGGCAACACGCTGCTGTACGCGTACCCTTC
>CAAGKR010241333.1_pt1 | contig 23764 bp, 20 predicted proteins | sample 2556971 | NCBI WGS metagenome assembly CAAGKR01 (sample SAMEA5207829, study PRJEB30636) | soil metagenome | biome: forest; feature: boreal; material: soil | place: USA | collected 2011-09 | depth 1 m | reverse complement strand
GTCGAGCAAGCCCATCCTCGCGCGGCATTCCCCGCGCGGCCAGAGGCGAAGGACCAGCCTCGGAGGGGCCGCTCGGCCTTCTCGGGCGTGACGGCGATGGTCACGCGCATGCCCGTTCGAGCGTCAACGACTAACCCCATATCTATTCAGTACATGAGGATCGCCTTCGGGCTACGTGTGGGCTTTCCGATTGCTCCGGCAAAGCAGTTGCGCGTCCGTCGCGACGTGGAGGATTTCGCGCATTCCAACCGATATGGCAAGCATCTTGCTCCGCTGGCGCTGACGTGAGGTAGATGCCATCTGACTGCGACGGCTGGAATGCATTCATTTCGTGCTGATCGCGAAGAGTCACGATGTCCGATCTCGACGCTGTTTCTTAAACAGCAGGTCAGAGTTGGCTACAGAAATGACTACAAAATTGCGCCAGAGTATCAGCTTTGAGGTAGGCGCAGCTGACACCATCGTATTCAGAAAATGGAGCCGACGGCCGGATTTGAACCGGCGACCCGCTATTTACAAAACAGCTGCTCTACCAGCTGAGCTACGTCGGCTTGGCCCCGATTATATGGCCGGGCTTTGGTGGAAACTCCGCTGGCGCCAGCTCGGCGCACCGACGCTTCCAGTAATCCAGGCGCAAGCCTAGCCGGTCGAGATGGGCCTGGATCAGGAGGAGGCCCGGGGCCTCCCGACCTTCGTCGGGCGAGGGGAGCGAATCCAGCCGTTGTTGAGCCAGCTCCATATGCTGAATGGTGAAGCTGACCAACTCTTGGTAAACGCTCGCCCAGTGAACGGCGTCCTGCCACTCCGCCGTTTCGGCTGGTTCGCCCGGCAGGAGCCGATCTGCGTCACCCGCCAGGGCCAGCTTGGCGGTATCTCGGATTTCACTACCGTCGAGCCTGGGCTGCACATGCCAAGGTTAGGAAATGCTGCCTTTAATGTCAATGATGACGTTAGGGGTATTTATGTGCTAGCCTCGATGCCATGAACACAAACAGGAGTTCGGACGCGGCAGACGCATTGCGCGAGCCCTGGAAGTCCTCTAAGACGGGGGAAGGGCGGCGGCCCGCGCCGCAAGGCCGCGCCACATTTCATCTGCCCGCCGACCTAATTGATGAGCTGCGCAACGCGGTGGTCGCCCTGTCGGGCCCGCCGTATCGCTTGACGATGTCGAAACTCGCCGAGAGCGCCTTGCGCCGGGAGTTGGACCGCTTGCGTCAGGAGCAGGCGGGCGCAGACACGGGGAAGCCCTTCCGGCATCGCGCCGGCGAGGTGACCAGAGGGCGGCCGATCCGCTAGGCGGCTAGGTTGACGCGACCGTGGTCTGGGCCGGCTGCAGCGGCTCGATCGTGACCTGGTTGACCGGCACGTTGTCGCTCAAGAAGGTCGTGACAAAGGTGCTTCGCCCCGGGTCCCACCAGGTCACCAGGTAGTTCTGGCCGGGCGGCATCACGACCGTGAATACGCCGTTCGCGTCGGTGGTGGCGCCGTAAATCTTGCCGCCCGAATCGTCGTAGGTGTGGGCCCGCACGATGCGCCACTTGGTCGAGATCCGCACCAGCCGGTGGGCGATCGGGGTGGGATCCGTGCCGCTAATCACCAGCTTGCCGGTCAGCGTTTGCGGGGCGCTTAGCGCCGCCTTGGCCTGGGTGGCCCACGTCGTTGCTGCGTACGCCTGCACCACCTCGTTCATAGCGTCGCGCGCCTGCTGGAACTGCGCGTTCTTGACGTAGGCCAGCCCCGCGTTGAACAGGCTTTGCGGCAGCAGGGTGGCCTGCGCCTGCTTTGCCTCCGGGCTGTCGGGGAACATCTTGATGAGGTCCTGGTACCAGCTCACCGCGGTCGGATAGTCAGGCGGCTGCTTCTCAGCGAAGGCCTGCGCGTAGCCCGCATAGGCCGTCGCCAACTCGGCGCTGGTCTTCGCCGCCAGGTTGCCGGCCGTATCGAAGCTGGCGACCTGGTGGTATTTGTCGATCCCAGCCTGGAAGTCCTTGCTGGCCACCGCCGCTTGACCCCAGGTGAGGAAGAGATCAGCCAGGCCTTCGTTGGCTCGGGTCTGCCAGTCCGCGATCCCGCTCTTCGCGGCGTCCCGGAGCTGGGTCTCGGCCTCGGCGTAATGACCCGATCGCTCGAGCTGCGTGCCCCAGGTGAAGTGCGTTTCGGCCGCTCCCGCGTGTGCCTTGTCCGAGAGCTCGCCGAGGAGGACGCCCGCGACGGGATTCCCCGCGATATTTTCAACCGTCTGGAACTGGCCCAGCGCCTGGGCGTAATTGCCTTCGGCCTCGGACGCCTGCGCCTGGCTGAGCTCGTTCTGGGCGAAGCCGAAGAGCCCGCCTGGGATGGCGATCACGACCAGCGCGATGGCCAGCGGAATAAGCAGGAGCCGCAGCCGGCGGGGCCTGGGGGAGAGAGGCGGCGGGTCCGCCGCCAGCCGGGCAAAAGCTTGGCTCATGAAACTGGCGGAATAACGGTTTGCCCCCGGGCCTTCCTGCGATTGCGTCGCGCCTTACCCAAATCGCGGCTTGACCACCTGGGTCCCGGCGCCCTAGACTTGGTCCCCATATTGTTGAGTTTGTAAATCGATTTAGTCAACTTTAAGGAGCGAAGCATGGCAAAAAGCGCAGCGGAGGTCACGCGGGCGGGATACGCCCACCCCGAAGTCCTTGTCGATACCCAGTGGGTGATCGACCACCTCAACGACCCGAAGGTCAAGATCGTCGAGGTCGACGTCGACACCAATGCCTACGACACCGGGCACATCAAGGGGGCCATCGGGCTGGACTGGCGTAAGGACCTCCAGGCTCGGCCGGTTCGCGACCTGCTCCCCAAGGACCAGCTCGAGAAACTCCTGTCGTCCAAGGGGATCAGCGCGGACGATACGGCCCTGGTCTACGGCGACAACAACAACTGGTTCGCCGCCTGGTTCGTCTGGAACCTCAAGTACTACGGCCACAAAGACGCCCGGCTGATCAACGGCGGCCGCAAGAAGTGGCAGGACGAGGGCCGCGAGCTGGTGACCGACGCGCCCTCGATCAAGCCGGCGACCTACAAGGCCGGTCAGCCCAACACGGCGATCCGGGCGCTGCGTGATGAGGTCCTGGCCGAGCTGGGCAAGGCCGGTTCCGTGCTGGTCGACGTCCGCTCCCCCAAGGAGTACAGCGGCGAGCTGCTGGCGCCGGAGAACCTCCCCCAGGAAGGGGCGCAGCGCGGTGGCCACATCCCCGGGGCGGCGAACATCCCGTGGGGCCAGGCAGTCCGCGAGGACGGGACCTTCAAGTCGATTGACGAGTTGCGCGCCCTCTACGAGGGCAAGGGCGTGACGCCGGACAAGGCGGTCATCGCCTACTGCCGGATCGGTGAGCGCTCATCGCACACCTGGTTCGTCCTTAACTACCTTCTCGGTTACCCGAATGTCCGGAACTACGACGGGTCGTGGACTGAGTGGGGCAGCCTGATCGGCGCGCCGATCGAGCGCTAGCCGGCCCGCTTCGCAGCAGAGACAGCCCCGCGCGTTTCGCGGGGCTGTCGCGCGTCTGACGGGCGCGTAACGGACGTGACGGTTTTTCACCACCCGATGATCTTCGGAATGCCGTAACGTTATGTCATCCGCGAGAGCAATCCGCCGACCGGCCTGCTGAGGATCCGGCGTCGGTGCTGCAAATCTAGAGGGGTGTCGTGGTGAGGGGACTTCGTCGAGCGATTCTGATCGTGATCATTGGGGCGCTGGTCGCGGCGGTGCCCGTTTCGGCCCTGGCGAGCGACAACATCCTGCGCGGCTCGGTCCGCACGGCTGAAACCCAATTCAACGACTCCCTCTCCAGCGCCATCCGCGGCGGGCTCGACACCACCCAGGCCGACCAATTGCTCTGGCGCTACAGCCAGGTCGCGTCCTCGAGACCCACGTCCTGGTGGCAGGCTCCTGTGGTCGAGCACGCGCAGCTCGACAAGCTGAGCCAGCTTCAGGCGGACCTCCAGACCCAATACCAGAAGCAGATTGCCGAGGGTCACGACGCGCTGGAGCGCGAACTGCACCGCTGGACCGCGATGATGGGCGAGGCGCAGAAGGCCGGCGTCGCCAGCGCCGGACTCGATTCCGATCAGGCCCGGTTCGTGAACTACGCGGCCATGGCCACCAGTCCGGCCGAACTCACGGCTCTCTCGACGGTCGTCAGCGATCAGTACACCATCCTCAACGGCCGCCTGGCGGCCTACCGGACGGCCCGGGCGCAGGCGGACGCGGCGGTGCAGAGCGACAAGGCCCTGCTCGCCACCGCCTCCCAGTATTCGCAACTGAACCTGGTAGCGTTCCAGAGCCAGGTCACCACCGCCGCGAGCGGCCTCGACGCCGTGCATGACTCGGCCGACTTCGGTCCGATCGTGGCGCAGCTGCAACAGGTCGCCGTCGGCGTCCAGGGCCTGCTCGACGCCCGTGCCGCCGCCTACGGCCAGCTCGCCGACACCCGCTCGACGCTCGGCACGGCGCGATCGATCGGCGCCAGCGTGGGGAATGCGCCCGCGATCATCAACAGCCTCGCGGCCCAGCTCGGGTCGGCCGCCGACCAGGGCACCTTCCGGTCGATCGCCTCGCAGCTCTACACGCAGAAGCAGAACCTGGCCAGCGCCATCTTCGTCAAGCAGCAGCAGCCGGTCGCCTTCAACGGCGGCGCCGGCAAGGTGATCGTTGTATCCCTGGGCCGGCAGGCTCTCACCGCCTACCAGGACGGGACCGCGGTCCTCACCACCCTGGTGGCGACCGGCCGCCCGGCGCTGCCGACGCCTCCCGGCGTCTACCACATCTTTGCCCGCTACTCGCCGTATCAGATGATCTCGCCCTGGCCGCGCAGCAGCCCGTACTGGTACCCGAACTCCTGGACCAACTTCGCCATGGAGTTCGCCGGCGGTGGCTACTTCATCCACGACGCGCCCTGGCGGACGTGGTACGGTCCCGGCTCGAACATCTACAACGGGACCCACGGTTGCGTGAATGTCCCCTACAGTCCAATGGCGTTCCTCTGGAACTGGAGCCCGATCGGCACGACCGTCATCGTCCAGTACTAGGCGCGGCCCACACATTAGTATGGTATGCGCGAGGTCTCGGGTCGATCCCAGCGCCTCGTGACGTGTCTAGGCCATGACCATATTGACGGCCTTCCGGAACTCTGGTATTATTTGAACTTGCCTAGCAGCCGCTAGGTCTTTTTTGTGTTTGGAGATAAATGCCTGCCCTCGGATCGACCATCACCCTCCAGTGCCAGACCTGCAAGGAGCGGAACTACACCACGGTCAAGAACAAGAAGAACGATCCCGATCGTCTCGAGATCAAGAAGTTCTGCCCGCGGTGCCGTCAGCACACCGCTCACCGGGAGACGAAGTAGGTTGGGTTCAACCTTCTTATACTGTTCGCGCGGCCCGGCACAGGGGTGTAGCTCAGTTGGTAGAGCAGCGGTCTCCAAAACCGCTGGTCGGGCGTTCGAGTCGCTCCACCCCTGCCAATTCTGGGTATAAAAAAGCAACATGGCACGAGCAATTCCAACCGAACCACGGCCCAATAAGGTGCAACGCGCGGCTCCCGCGCCGCGGCGTGGGATCATCCGCGGCTTCGAAGACATCCTCAATGAGCTCCGCAAGGTCATCTGGCCGAGCTGGGGTGAGCTGCGCACGATGACATTCGTGGTCATCGTGACGGTCCTCGTCGTCTCGCTGCTGCTCGGGTTGATCGACTACCTCCTGGCGCACAGCCTGGTGAAGATCGAGTTCCCGCGTGGCTAAGGCAGATATGAACTCACCTGGGATGGCGTCGCCGACCCCGCCGAAGGCGCGCAGCCGGCGCCCGGCCGCCCCCAAGGAGTCGGCCGAGGCCGGTCGCGTCTGGAGTGGCGATCGTGTCCGGGTGGGGGAGGGTCATCCCGCCCCGCCTGAGATGCCGACGCCTTCGGTCGCGATCGCGCCCGAGGAAGGCACCAGCCCGGCTGCCGCGCAATCCGCCGCCGGTGAGGCGCACTGGTATGTCGTGCATGCCTACTCGGGCCACGAGGACAAGGTGCGCAACAACCTGATGAAGCGCGTCGAGTCGATGGACATGCACGACCGGATCTTCGAGGTCCTGGTCCCAACCGAGGACGTCATCGAGATCAAGGACGGCCAGCGCCGTCACGTGGCAAAGCGCACCTTCCCGGGCTACATCCTGGTCAACATGATCATGTCCGACGAGTCCTGGTACGTCGTGCGCAACACCCCCGGGGTGACCAGCTTCGTCGGGTCCGGCAACAAGCCGGTGCCGCTGCAAGAGAAAGAGATCAAGTCGATCCAGAAGCAGATCAAGGCCGAGGCGCCCAAGGTCAGGGTCGAGTACAAGGTGGGCGAGAACGTCCGCGTCATCGATGGGCCGTTCTCCGACTTCCATGGCAAGGTGGACGAGATCAACGCGGACAAGGGCAAGCTCAAGGTCCTGGTCAACATGTTCGGCCGGGAGACGCCGGTCGAGCTCGATCTCCTCCAGGTGGAGCGGCTGAAGTAATGGCCAAGAAGAAAGTCAAGGCCATGGTCAAAATCCAGATGGAGGCGGGCAAGGCCACGCCCGCGCCGCCGGTCGGCACCGCGCTCGGCCCGCACGGCGTCAACATCATGGAGTTCGTCAAGACCTACAACGACCGCACCGCCTCGATGGCCGGCCAGGTGGTCCCGGTCGAGATCACGATCTTCGAGGACCGCACGTTTACCTTCGTCACCAAGACGCCCCCGGCGGCGGCCCTCCTGAAGAAGGCGGCCGGCGTGGAGAAGGGCTCGGCCAAGCCGAACAAGGAGAAGGTCGGCAAGGTCACCCAGCAGCAGGTCCGTGAGATCGCGCAGCTGAAGCTCAAGGACCTCAACGCCTTCGACGTCGAGGCCGGCATGCGGATGGTCGAAGGGACGGCCCGATCGCTCGGCATCGAGGTGTCCAAGTAATGCCCGAACAACGCGGCAAGAAGTACAAGGAAGCGGCCAAGGCGATCGACCGGGCCACCACGTACGGACCGGACGACGCTGTCAAGCTCGTGAAGCAGGCCTCGACCTCCAAGTTCGACGGCGGGATCGAGGCGCACCTTCGCCTTGGCGTCGATCCGCGGCATGCCGACCAGATGGTGCGCGGCTCCGTGACGCTGCCGCACGGCACCGGCAAGAAGCGCCGGGTGCTCGTCTTCGCCACCGGGGAGAAGGCGCGCGAGGCGACCCAGGCGGGAGCCGATTTCGTCGGCGCGGAGGACATGGTCAAGAAGATCCAGGAAGGGTGGCTCGACTTCGACGTCACCCTGGCGACGCCGGACATGATGGGCCAGGTTGGCCGGCTGGGGAAGATCCTCGGACCGCGCGGCCTGATGCCCAACCCACGGGCGGGCACCGTGACCTTCGACATCGCCAAGGCAGTGAGCGACATCCAGGGCGGTCGGATCGAGTACCGGGTCGACAAGACCGGCATCATCCACACCACGATTGGCAAGGCGTCCTACACCGAGGCCCAGCTGAAAGAGAACTTCGCGGCGCTGATGGATGCAGTCGTTCGCGCCAAGCCCAGCTCCGCCAAGGGCCAGTACCTGAAGTCCGTCTACCTGGCCCCGACGATGGGCCCGAGCGTCCCGGTCGACCCCGCCGCGGCCGCCCGCCTCTCCTAGCGAGGAGGGTCAGCGTGGCGAAAGGTGCGGGGGATCCCGCGGTCGACATCTTTCTCCGCTCCTACTCACCCGAGGTTCGGGCGATCGCGCTCAAGACCCGGGAGGTGATCAGGAGGATCCTCCCGACCGTGACCGAGAAGGTCTATCCTGGCTGGAAAGTCATCCAGTACGGCGTCGGGCAGAACCGAGAGGACGTCTTCGCCGTCATCTCGCCGCAACGGGAGCGGGTCAACCTCGGGCTCACCAACGGCGCCAGCCTGCCGGACCCGGAAGGGTTGCTCGAGGGGACCGGGCAGGGCATCCGCCACATCAAGATCACCTCGGCCCAGGCGGCCGAAGCGCCGGCGGTCCGCGAGCTGGTGCAGGGCGCCCTCAAAGCGAACAAAAACGGAGCCTGATATACTTCGCACCCGCGATAACTGAATAGCCGAAGACCGCAGGGGCAGCGTGCTTAATTTCCTGCGATAGGCGAGAACGGTGCGAACGGCCTTCTTGCCTGGGTTTGGACAAGGAGGTTTTTTTATTGGCCACGGCGACAAAGAAAGCATTAAAAGTCGACAAGAAGGCTGAGAAAGCCGCCACCGTCGACACCATCACGACCCGGCTGAAGCAGTCGTCGACGGCGGTCCTGGCAGACTACCGCGGGATGACCGTCGGGCAGATGTCAGACCTGCGGTCGAAGCTCCGTGACGGCGGCATCGAGATGATGGTGGTCAAGAACACCCTCGCCCGCCGAGCCGCCAAGGCCGCCGGCTACGAGCAGCTAAACAGTGAGCTGATCGGGCCGATCGCCATGATCTTCGCCGGGGAGGACGTCTCCGCGCCCGCCCGCATCCTCAACGAGTACATCCGCGCCAACCGCAAGATGGTGATCAAGAGCGGGCTGCTGGAAGGGCAGCTGATCAAGGCCGACGCGGTCGTCGAGCTGGCCGACCTGCCGTCGCGCGAGATCCTGCTCAGCCGGCTGCTGGGCGCGATGCAGGCGCCCCTCGGCAACTTGGCGAGCGTGCTCCAGGCCCCGCTTTCGCAGTTCGCCCGTACCCTCGATGCGCTTCGCACCCAGAAAGAACCCCAATCTCCGGCGGCAGCGCCGGCGGCAAGTTAGGAGGACAACATGGCAAAGGTCAGCGTCGACGATTTCGTATCCGCGTTGAAGGAGTGGACCGTGGTGGATGTCATGAACGCCATCAAGGCCATCGAGACCGAGTTTGGCGTGACGGCGGCCGCCCCGGTGGCGGTCGCGGCCGCTCCCGGTGCCGGTGGTGGCGCCGGGGCCCCCGCGGCCGAGGCGGAGCAGACCGAGTTCTCGGTCATCCTGACCGGCCCCGGCGACGCCAAGATCGGCGTCATCAAGGTCGTCCGGGAGATCACGGGCCTCGGCCTGAAGGAAGCCAAGGACCTGGTCGACCAGGCGCCCAAGGCGGTCAAGCAGGGCGTCAACCGCGAGGAGGCCGAAGGCGTCTTAAAGAAGCTCAAGGACGCCGGCGCGGCCGCCGAGATCAAATAAAAAAAGGCGGGGCACATGCCCCGCTTTTCTCGTTCGGCCGATCAGGCGTACTGCGCCGGGACCGTTCCGAGCCGTCCGGCCCGGTAGTCCTCGACTGCCTGGGCCAGCTCGGCCTGGGTGTTCATAACGAATGGGCCGTACCAGGCGACCGTTTCCCTGATCGGCTGTCCGCCGATGACGAGGACGTCCAGGTTCGGGCTGCGGCTCTCCTGGACCTGGTCGGCCGACACCGTCAGCACATCGCCGGGACCGTAGACGGCCAGCTCTCCCATGCCGATCGGACGCCGTTCGAGGCCAACCGTGCCCCGGCCGTTCAGGACGTAGAGAAGGGCGTTGAACTCAGGGCGCCAGGGCAGCGAGAGCGTCGCCCCCGGGTTCAGGGTGGCGTGGGCCATCGCCATCGGGGTGTGGGTCACGCCCGGTCCCGGGTGTCCGGCCACCTCGCCGGCGATCACCCGGATCAGCGCGCCCCCGTCCTCTGAGGAGAGGAGGGCGACCTTGCCGGCGCGGATGTCCTGGTAGCGCGGCGCGGTCCACTTCATGGTGGAGGGCAGGTTCACCCAGAGCTGGAAGCCGTGGAAGAGGCCGCCGCTCGCAACCAGCGCCTCGGGCGGCGTCTCGATATGGAGGATGCCGGCTCCGGCCGTCATCCACTGGGTGTCGCCATTGGTGATCAGCCCGCCGCCGCCATTCGAGTCGTGGTGTTGGAAGGCGCCATCGATGATGTAGGTGACCGTCTCGAAGCCGCGATGGGGATGCCAGGGCGTGCCCTTCGGCTCGCCGGGCGCGTACTCGACCTCGCCCATCTGGTCCAGGTGGACGAAGGGGTCCAGGAGGCGCAGATCGACGCCGGCAAAGGCGCGGCGCACCGGGAACCCGTCGCCTTCGAAGCCGCTCGGGGCGGTGGTGACCGACACGACCGGGCGCTCCGGAGCGCTGGTCGGCGCGGGGATACGGGAAAGGGTCAGTGGGTCGTCAACCGTCACAGCGGGCATGGGTTCCTCCTTGGAAACAAGACCTACGCAGTCAAGAACACGAAGTTGCCGGTTGCTCTTCCCTTCCCCGACGGTCAGTGCTAGACTGGCGGGCGATTAGTCTGACAAAGCTCATCTCAGCGTTCTGACCCGTACCTCATCCCACGGGACCGGCCGTGGGAGCGCTCGCGAAGGAAGGGACTTCGCGACGAGCCTCGGTGTGCGTTTGACACCCGAGCTACAACAGTGTTAGGATTGCCAGTCGGTGCTTCAAGGCGTGTTCTTCCGCGTCCCCAGCGGCACCAGCCTGCCTGTCCTTCATCCCTTCTTCATCTAAAGGAGAGTCCATGATCCAGCCTGCCTCAAACGGCTCTCGCGTCAGCTACGGCAAGATCCCGGAGATGCTCCCGGTCGCCAACCTGATCGAGACCCAGATCCGATCCTTCAACTGGTTCAAGCGCGAAGGCTTGCGCGAGTTGTTCGAGGAGATCAACCCGATCACCGACTACACGGGCAAGAACTACGAACTGAAGTTCCTGGATTACGAGTTCGGCCAGCCCAAGTTCGACAAGGAGGAGTGCCGCAACCGCGACATGACCTTCGCCGCTCCCCTGCGCATCAACACCCGGCTGACCATCCGGACCGGGGAGAACGCGGGCGAGATCAAGGAGTCGGAAGTCTTCATGGGCGACTTCCCGATCATGACCGAGGAAGGCACCTTCATCGTCAACGGAACCGAGCGGGTGGTCGTCTCCCAGCTGGTCCGCTCGCCGGGCATCTACTTCACCAGCAGTGAGGATCGCGCCTCCGGTCGGATGCTTTACTCCGCCAAGCTCATCCCCAACCGTGGTGCCTGGCTGGAGATCGAGACCTCCGGCAAGGACATCCTGACCGTGAAGATCGACCGCAAGCGGAAGATCCCGGTGACCACCCTCGTCCGTGCCCTCGGCTACGGCAGCAACAACGAGATCAAGGCGCTCTTCGCCGACGTTGACAACAACCCGGAGCACAAGTTCATCCAGTCCACCCTCGACAAGGACTCCTCGACCGACGTCAACGACGCCCTGGTCGAGATGTACAAGAAGATCCGCCCCGGCGACCCGCCGACCGTGGACAACGCCCGGGCGTTGATGACGGCGCTCTTCTTCAACCCGCGCCGCTTCGACCTGTCCCGGGTCGGCCGGTTCAAGCTGAATCGCCGCCTTGGCCTGGGCACGGACATGACCGTCCGGACCCTGTCGAATGACGACTTCATCGCCATCATCCGCAAGCTGATCGAGCTGAACAACGGCACCGGCGAGCCCGATGACATCGACCACCTGGGCAACCGCCGGGTGCGTGCCGTCGGCGAGCTCCTGCAGAACCAGTTCCGCATGGGCCTGATCCGGATGGAACGCATCATCAAGGAGCGCATGACCATCTGCGACGCCGCGACGGTCACGGCGGCCAGCCTGATCAACGCCCGTCCGGTGGTAGCCGCCATCAAGGAGTTCTTCGGCTCCAGCCAGCTGTCCCAGTTCATGGACCAGACCAACCCGCTGGCCGAGCTCACCCACAAGCGGCGCCTCTCGGCCCTCGGGCCCGGCGGCCTCTCCCGCGAACGGGCCGGCTTCGACGTTCGCGACGTCCACCACTCGCACTACGGGCGCATCTGCCCGATCGAGACCCCGGAAGGTCCGAACATCGGCCTGATCGGGTCGCTCGCCACCTTCGCCCGGGTCAACGAGTACGGCTTCATCGAGACGCCGTTCCGCCGGGTCTTCGCCACCATGCCCGCTGACAAGGCCCACCGCGACAAGCTGGTCGGCCGCACCATCCGCGAGGACGTGGTCGAGCCTTCGAACAAGCGCACCAAGCTCGCCCACGCGGGCGTGGTCATCGACCGCGAGCTTGCCGACACTCTGGTCAAGGCCAAGGCCGGCGAGGTGGCGATCAAGCCCTGGGTCAGTGACGAGGTCAACTTCCTGTCCGCGGACGAAGAGGATCACTACATCGTGGCCCAGGCCAATGCCCCGCTCGATTCGGAGAGCCAGTTCACCGAGGAGCGCACGACCGCCCGCACCAAGAACCTGTTCCTGGTGGCGGACGTCAATCGCATCGAGTACATGGACGTGTCGCCCAAGCAGACCGTGAGCGTGGCGACGGCGTTGATCCCTTTCCTCGAGCATGACGACGCCAACCGGGCCCTGATGGGCTCGAACATGCAGCGCCAGGCGGTGCCGCTGGTCGTGACCGAGGCCCCGATCGTGGGCACCGGCATGGAAGGCGCGGCCGCCCGCGATTCGGGCGAGCTGATCATGGCGAAGACCGCCGGGACCGTGGTCTCGTGCGCGGCCCCGCCGCCGGTGGATTCGCCGGAGTCCAAGCTCGACAGCTTCAAGCGTGAGATGGGTATCCTGCTCAAGCCCGACGACGGGTCGCCGACGCAGTGGTACCCGATCCACAAGTTCCAGCGCTCGAACCAGGGCACCTGCCTGTCGCAGCGCGTCATCGTCCCCGCCGGCACGCACGTCGAGGCCGGCACGCCGCTGGCAGACGGCCCGGCGACGTCAGAGGGTGAGTTGGCCCTGGGCCGCAACATCCTGGTCGCCTTCATGCCCTGGGAGGGATACAACTATGAGGACGCGATCCTGATCTCCGAGTCGGTCGTCCGCGAGGACAAGTACACCTCGATCCATATCGAGGAGTACGAGATCGAGGCCCGGGACACGAAGCTGGGCCCGGAGGAGATCACCCGTGACATCCCGAATGTCAGCGACGAGACACTCAAGAACCTCGACGAGCGCGGCATCGTCTACATCGGCGCCGAGGTCCACCCGGGCGACATCCTGGTGGGCAAGATCACGCCCAAGGGCGAGTCCGAGCTCTCCGCTGAAGAGCGCCTCCTTCGGGCCATCTTCGGTGAGAAGGCCCGCGAGGTCCGCGACTCCTCGCTGCGCGTGCCCCATGGCGAGCGCGGCATCGTCGTCGACGTGAAAATTTTCAGCCGCGAGACCAAGGACGAGCTGGCCCCCGGCGTCAACCAGCTGGTTCGGGTCTACGTCGCCCAGAAGCGAAAGATCGCGCAGGGCGACAAGATGGCGGGCCGCCACGGCAACAAGGGCGTCATCGCCCGCATCCTGCCGAGCGAAGACATGCCCTACATGCCGGACGGCACCCCGGTCGAGCTGGTGCTGAACCCGCTCGGCGTGCCAAGCCGCATGAACCTCGGCCAGGTGCTCGAGACGCACCTCGGTTGGGCAGCCCATGCGCTCGGGCTCAAGGTCGCCACCCCGGTGTTCGACGGCGCCTCGGAAGAGACGATCGAGGATGAGCTGGTCCGCGCCGGCCTGCCCAAGGGCGGCAAGATCACCCTGCGCGACGGGCGGACCGGTGACGCGTTCGACCATGAGGTGACGGTTGGCTACATCTATATGTTGAAGCTGGCCCACCTGGTGGAGGACAAGATCCACGCCCGCTCGACCGGCCCCTACTCGCTGGTCACCCAGCAGCCCCTCGGTGGGAAGGCCCAGTTCGGCGGCCAGCGCTTCGGTGAGATGGAGGTCTGGGCCCTCGAGGCCTACGGCGCCTCGCACATCCTGCAGGAGATCCTGACCGTCAAGTCCGACGACATCGTGGGCCGCGTGAAGGCCTACGAGGCGATCGTCAAGGGCGAGAACACGCTGGAAGCCGGCATCCCCGAATCGTTCCGGGTGCTGGTGAAGGAGCTCGAAGGTCTGGCGCTGGGCGTCGAGATCCAGTCCGACGGCGAGAAACAGGTGATCCTGAGCGAGGACGACGGCTCCGAGATGCCGCTCGACCTGGGCATCAACCTCGAACGTGATGAGATCGACGAGTCCGACCAGTGGGCGACGGGTGCACCCCGCGCCGCGCAGAATCCCCTGGATTCCTTGAGGTAATCAATGACACTAAAACTCGAAAACTTCGACGCGCTGAAACTCTCGCTGGCATCGCCCGAGACCATCCTGTCGTGGTCGCACGGCGAGGTGACCAAGCCGGAGACGATCAACTATCGCACCCTCAAGCCGGAGCGCGACGGGCTCTTCTGCGAGCGCATCTTCGGTCCGCAGCGGGACTGGGAATGCCATTGCGGGAAGTACAAGCGGTACCGCTACAAGGGGATCATCTGCGACAAGTGTGGCGTGGAGGTCACGCGCTCCAAGGTTCGTCGCGAGCGCATGGGCCACATCAAACTGGCCTCGCCGGTCAGCCACGTCTGGTACTTCAAGGGCATCCCGTCCCGGATGGGACTGCTCCTGGACATGTCGCCGCGCAACCTGGAGAAGGTCCTCTATTTCGCCAACTACATCGTCACCAATATCGATGAGGACGCCCGCAAGGAATATCTCTCGAAGTCCTCGCCCCAGCACAACGATCGCGTGGTCAAGCTCCAGGAGGAGCGCGACGTGGCGATCAAGGAGCTAAAGGACGATCTCGACCACCGGGTCAAGGCCAAGCAGGAAGACACCAAGGCCAAGATCAAGGGCGTCGAAGAGGCGCTCGATGAGACGGTCGACGCCATGACCTCGCGCGCCAAGGAACTGGTCGACAAGATCAAGGCGCAGAAGGGCAAGAAGGCCGCCACCAACTTCACCATCGGTGAGGGTGCGGACGAACAGGTGATCATCGAGAAGGGCACCCTGTTCGAGGACAAGCTCGCCCGCGAGCTCCCCAAGCAGGTGGAGAAGCGGATCGACCAGGTCCAGGCGTCTGTCAAGAAGCGGCAGCAGGAGCTGAAGAGCAAGTCCGACGAGGAGATCGCCAAGTGGCGCGAGGACTTCGAGCAGAAGGCGGGCGCGCTGGGCGATCGCTTCAAGAAGGACACGGAGGGCCTCTCCGGCGATATCGAGACCTCCAAGACCACGCTCGAGGCGCTGACAGTCAAGCAGTTGCTTTCCGACCAGGAGTACCGGGACTTCACCGAGAAGTTCGGCAAGGTGTTCAAGGCCAGCATTGGCGCCCAGGCCATCCATGACCTGCTGGCGCGGATCGACCTAACCCAGGAGGCCGGCATCCTTCGCGAGGAGTCGAAGTCGACCTCGGGCCAGAAGCGGCAGAAGGCCATCAAGCGGCTCAAGGTCGTCGAGGCCTTCCGCAAGTCGGGCGCCTCCGCCACCTGGATGGTGCTGAACAACCTGCCGGTCATCCCGCCGGAGCTGCGCCCGATGGTCCAGCTCGACGGCGGCCGGTTCGCGACCTCCGACCTTAATGACCTGTACCGCCGTGTCATCAACCGCAACAACCGCCTGAAGCGGCTCCTCGAGCTTGGCGCGCCCGAGATCATCGTGCGCAATGAGAAGCGGATGTTGCAAGAGGCGGTCGACGCCCTGATCGACAACGGGCGCCGCGGCCGGGCGATCACCGGCACCGGCAACCGCAAGCTGAAGTCGCTCTCCGACATGCTGAAAGGCAAGCAGGGCCGCTTCCGCCAGAACCTGCTCGGCAAGCGCGTCGACTATTCCGGCCGGTCGGTCATCGTGGTCGGCCCGGAGCTGAAGCTCCACGAGTGCGGGCTGCCCAAGAAGATGGCGCTCGAGTTGTTCAAGCCGTTCGTCATGCGTGAGCTGGTCAGTAAGGGCTACACGCAGAACATCAAGTCGGCGAAGCGCATGGTCGAGCGCGTGCGTCCCGAGGTGTGGGATGTGCTCGACGAGGTGATCAAGGAGCATCCTGTGCTCCTCAACCGCGCCCCGACGCTGCACCGCCTCGGCATCCAGGCGTTCATGCCCGTGCTGGTCGAGGGTTCGGCGATCCAGATCCACCCACTCGTCTGCTCGGCCTTCAACGCGGACTTCGACGGCGACCAGATGGCGGTGCACGTGCCGCTCTTCAGTGGCGCCATCGCGGAAGCCAAGAATCTGATGATGTCGTCCAACAACATCCTGTCGGCGTCGGATGGCCACCCGGTCATCAGCCCGACCCAGGACATCGTGCTCGGCACCTACTACCTGACCATGGTGCGGCCGCGGCCGACCGCCAAGGACCAGGAGCTGCCGCGCTACGGCACGGCCGAGGAGGCGCTGCTCGCGCTCGACAACCGGCGCGTCCACGTCCAGGAAGAGGTCATGGTTCGGATCGACGGCAAGATGGTCCGGACGTCAACCGGTCGCGTGCTCTTCAACCAGGTGTTGCCGATCGGCGTGCAGCCCGCCGACGGGCACGGCGAGCCGATGACCTACCAGAACCGGCTCTTCGACAAGAAGGCGCTGCGCGGCATCGTGGCCGAGTGCTTCCGCCTGCATGGCAACGAGCTGACTGCTCGCACCGCCAACGACATCAAGCGGCTCGGATTTGCCTACGCCACCAAGGCCGGCATCACCATCTCGGCGATGGACATCAAGACCCCCGCCGGGAAGGCCGCCATCCTGAAGTCGGCGGAAAAGAAGCTCGGTGACATCGACGGCCAGTTCCGCCGCGGGTTGATCACCGACGACGAGCGCTACACGCAGACGGTCGATCTCTGGACCGAGGCCACGGAAGAAGTCACGGCCGCGACCATGAAGAGCTTCGACTCGCTCCACCCGGTCTTCATGATGGCCAACTCCGGCGCCCGCGGAAACATCCAGCAGATCCGCCAGCTGGCCGGGATGCGTGGCCTGATGGCCGACCCGACCGGCCGGATCATCGACCTGCCGATCAAGGCCAACTTCTCCGAAGGACTGACCGTGCTCGAGTACTTCATCTCGACCCACGGCGCTCGCAAGGGTCTGGCGGACACCGCGCTCCGGACCGCCGACTCCGGCTACCTGACCCGTCGACTGGTGGACGTCGCCCAGGACGTGATCGTGCGTTCCGAGGATTGTGGGACGACCGCCGGCGTCTGGGTGATGGACATCTCGGAGGAACGCGCCCTCACCGAGCCGCTCTTCGAGCGGATCGCGGGACGGGTGGCGGCCGCCGACGTGCTCGACCCGAAGACCCAGGCCGTCCTGGTCAAGGATGGCGCCGAGATCAATGACGTCCAGGCCCGCAACCTGATCCAGGCCGGCGTGACTCAGGTCAAGGTCCGGTCTGTCCTGACCTGCCAGGCCCGCGAAGGCGTCTGCCGCCTGTGCTACGGCCGCAACCTGGCAACGGGCAAGATCGTGGAGATCGGCGAGGCCGTCGGGGTCATCGCCGCCCAGTCCATCGGCGAGCCGGGCACGCAGCTCACGATGCGGACGTTCCACACTGGCGGTGTCGCCGGAATGGACATCACGCAGGGCCTGCCGCGCGTCGAGGAACTCTTCGAGGCCCGCATCCCGAAGGGCAAGTCGATCATCTCCGAGATCGACGGCGAGGTCGAGCTGATCCGGACTGACACCGCGCGGAAGGTGAAGGTCACCTCGCGCGACGTCTACGACGTGCCGTACGTGCTGACGCCGAAGATGCAGCCATTGATCGAGTCCGGCACCGCCGTGACGGAAGGCCAGGACATCGCCAAGGGCCCAGGCGAGGACGGGCAGGACCAGGTCATCCGCTCGCGTGCCTCCGGCATGGCCCGCGTCGAACGCAACCAAATCGTCATCCGCAGCACCGATGAGGAGGCGCGTGAGTATCCGATCCCGCACGGGTCCCGGATCAGCGTCCAGAGCGGCCAGGCGATCAAGGCCGGCCAGCAGATCACCGAGGGCTCGATCAGCCCGCAGGAGCTGCTGCACATTCTCGGCCGTGAGGCGGTCCAGACCTACCTGGTCGAGGAAGTCCAGAAGGTGTACCGCTCACAGGGCGTCGACATCAACGACAAGCACATCGAGGTGATCATCCGGCAGATGATGCGGAAGGTCCGCATCGACTCCGCCGGCGACACCGACCTCCTGCCGGGCGAGATCGTCTCGCAGTGGGAGTACGAGGAAGCCAACGCGAAGGTGCTGGCCGAAGGCGGCGACCCGGCAGTGGCGCAGACCGTACTGCTCGGCCTGATCAAGGCCGCGCTGAACACGGCCAGCTGGCTGTCGGCGGCGTCGTTCCAGGAGACCACGCGGGTGCTCACGGAAGCCGCCATCTCTGGTAAGGTCGACCGCCTGCGCGGCCTGAAGGAGAACGTGATCATCGGCAAGCTGATCCCCGCCGGGACCGGCCTCGACTACTACCAGAAGCTGCGCGAGGAGTCGTTCAAGATGTTCGCGGAACTCCCGCAACCGGTCCCGGCTAGCAGCTAGCGGTCACGACGAATCGACTAAGAGCCGCCCCGCCGGGCGGCTCTTTTCTTTAAGTTCTGAGAGCATGGGTGGCCCATGGGCAGCTGGAAGGATCAAGCCACCGATACGGGCCGTGGGTACTACACGCTGGCGACCGAGGATACGCGTGATGTCCCGGTCCGCTTGTTCCTGACACCCAACCTGCTCGAGGCGGTCGAGGATTCCATCTATCCCCAGATCGTCAACGCCGCCAGCTTTCCCGGGACGCGGATGGTCGCGATCACGCCCGATGTGCATCACGGCTACGGCGTGCCGATCGGCACCGTCCTCCTGACGGATGCCGACACCGGCGCCGTGGCCATGGGACCGGTGGGCTTCGATATTGGTTGCGGGATCCTCAGCGCCTCGAGCGAGGTGCCGGTCGCAGCGGCCACGCCGGAAAACCGGCTGCGCTTCAACCAGAACGTGACGCGGCGTGTCGCGCTCGGGCCGGGGCAGGCGAGCCGTACCAGGCTGAAGAGCCTGACCCGGATGGACTTCGAGGCGATTATTCGCGGCGGCGCCGGCTACTACGTAGAAAAGTACGGGTCCAGAGTTGACCGTACGCGGAGCGAACGCGACGCGATTCCCGTCGATGATCGGTGGCAGCCGCCCTGGGGAGGGCCCGGCCGTCCGGAACGCGGCATCCCGCAGCTCGCCACGCTTGGCGGCGGCAACCACTTCATCGAACTGCAGGGCAACGTGCGCACCGACATGCTCTACGTGGAGCTGCACTCAGGGAGCCGCGGGTTCGGCCATGGCCTGGCGACCAACTATTTCAACCTGGCCCGCAAGGAGAACCCGACCATCAAGGCGCTCGACCTCGGCTACTTCATGCCGGACTCGCCGCACTACGCCGACTACCTCAACGCCGTCGCCGCCGGCGCCAATTTCGCCATCGTCAACCGCTTCACGATGTTTGAGCAGATCGCGCTCGCCTTCGAGGAGGTCTTCAAGCGGCCGCTGTCGCTCGTCTACGAGATCAGCCACAATCTGGTCCAGCGCGAGCTGTCGCCGGAGTTCGGCTGGGTCCACGTGCACCGCAAGGGGGCCACGCGCGCCTTTCCGGCCGGCCACGACTACCTGAAGGGAACCCAGTGGGAGTCGACCGGTCATCCGGTTCTCATCCCCGGATCGAACCACGACTCGAGCTTCATCCTGCGGGCGACCCCGGGCGCCTCGATCAGCGGCTACTCCGTGAACCACGGTGCCGGCCGCCGGATGTCCCGCGGGGCGGCTCGAAAGACCCTCAACCAGCGCCAGGTGGACGACGAGTACCGGACGGCGGGGATCGTCGTCAACCTGCATGGCAACGTGCCAATCGACGAGTCACGCGACGCCTATAAGTCCTCGCGCGAGGTGGTGGAGGCGGTGACGCGCGCCGGACTGGCGACAATTGAGCACGAACTCCTTCCGCTCGCCTCGATCAAGGGCAACGAATGACTAGCGTGTCGCGAGCGAGTCAATCGTCCTGGCCAGCTCGCGGGTCACGGGAAGGATGAGATCGACGTCGCGCTCGGTCGTTCGATAATTCGAAATCGCCGGCCGGAACGCCACCTTGCCGGCGTACACGGTGGTGCCGAAGTAGACGCGACCGTCCGCGATGATCGCCTGGCCGACGCGACGGTTGAGATCGTCGAGCTCTGCCTCCGGCACGTCCCGCGGTCGGCACCGGAAACAGACGACATTCAGTCCGGGCTCTTCCAGCAACTCGAAGTCCGTGGATTCCCGAACCTGCCTGCCGAGTCGCTGCGCCAGCGCGACGTGCCGTTCGACCATCGCGCGATAGCCACTCCGGCCGTAGGCCGCCAGCGTCGCCCAGACCGCCAGGGAACGCGCGCGGCGCGACATCTCCGGAGCGAGATAGAGAAAGTCGGGGTGAGCGGCATCGGCCTGCGGGAAATACGGCGCGCCCATCCCGAAAACGGACGTCAGCAGCGAGCCGTCGCGAACGAACGTGAAACCGCAGTCATATGGGACGTTGAGCCACTTGTGGCCGTCCGCAATGACGGAGTCGGCGGCGTCGACCCCGCGAGCAAGCTCGGCCGTGACGGGCGAAACCCGCGCGAACAAGCCGAAGGCCCCGTCGACGTGCAGCCAGGCGCGATGGCGATGGGCTAGGTCGGCCATCGCCTCAACAGGATCGAAGCCGCCAGCGTTGACCTCACCCGCCGTGGCGATGACGATGGCCGGCGAGCCCTTCAACCCGGTGAGCGCGGCGTCAAGCTCGTTGAGATCCATGCGACCGGCGGAGTCCCCGCTCAAGACCTTGACCCGCTGGTGCCCGATGCCCAACATGCTCAACGCTTTTTTGGCGCTCGCATGGATGAAACCGCTGCTGAAGACTGGGGTGGCGGGTAGCCCAGTCATGCCGCTCTCGGCGATGTTCGCCCCGTGTTCCTCGCCCCACCACTGCCGCGCCGCCGCCAGCGCGGTGAAGTTGGACATCGTAGCGCCCGAGGTAAGGACCCCCGCCCATCCCGCCGGGAGTTGGAAGAGATCCTTGAGCCAGGCGATCGCCAGTTGCTCGAGCCGGGAGCCAAGTGGTGAACTGATCCAGAGGCCGGCATTGTTGTCCAGCGCCGAGGCCAGCCAGTCGGCGGCCAGGGCGGCCGGTGTCGATCCGCCGGTGACGAAATGAAAGAAGCGCGGGCCCGCAGAATTGACCGCGGCGTCGAAGCCCTGCCCGAGCAGTCGGCTGATCGCCCCCACACTGCCCTCACCCTGCTCCGGCAGTGAGCCGGCAAATCCCGTGGCGGCTAGATCCCGCCCGGCGCCACCCCCCGCCGGCAGGTCATCGACGTCGGCCAGATAGCGGCGGGCCGCGTCGCCCACTTGGGTCAACAGGAGATCGAGGTTGTGGTCCTCCAGCGGGTCGGACATGTCTGAATAGTTGTAGCGCATTGCGGCGGGGCCCTAAAGTAGCCTCGTGCCGCTGCGCTGGTCGAACATCGTCATCGATTGCGACGACCCGGAGCGAGTCGCCCGCTTCTGGAGCCAGGCGCTCGGCCTGGCGCTGCAGGGACCGAAAGACGGCGAGTGGTGGGTGGAACCCGGCGGCGATCACCCGGACATCCTCTTTCTCAAGGTCCCGGAGGCGAAGTCGGTCAAGAACCGCCTGCACCTCGACCTGCGGCCCGGCGACCAGCTTGCCGAGGTCGAGCGCCTTCTCGGGCTGGGCGCGCGGCGGGTCAACATCGGCCAGCGGGACGTCTCCTGGGTGGTCATGGCCGACCCGGAAGGGAACGAGTTCTGCGTCCTGCGGCCCCGCCCGCCGGCGTAGGCGGTGTCTTCGCGTTTGACAGGGGCGCTCTAGCGGCCGTACAATATCCCTTCGCGCCCTAAAAAGCGCGGGAATACACTATGCCCACGATTTCACAACTCATCCGATATGGCCGCAAGCCACTGATCAAGAAGACGAAGGCGCCGGCGCTGCAGAGCTCTCCGCAGCGACGGGGCGTTTGCGTGCGTGTCTATACCACGACGCCTAAGAAGCCCAACTCCGCCCTCCGGAAGGTAGCTCGTGTCCGCCTCACCTCGCGCCAGGAAGTCACCGCCTACATTCCCGGGATCGGCCACAACCTGCAGGAGCACTCGGTGGTGCTGATCCGCGGTGGCCGCGTGAAGGACCTCCCCGGCGTCCGCTACCACGTGGTCCGCGGGACGCTCGACACGGCCGGCGCCAAGGGGCGCAAGCAGGGCCGTTCGAAGTACGGCGCCAAACGAGAGAAGGCGAAGAAGGCCTCCTAATGCCGAGACGCGCCCGCGTTCAAAAACGTATCACGCTGCCTGATCCCGTGTACACACACGAGGGCGTAGCCAAGTTCGTCAACGTGGTCATGCAGCGCGGCAAGCGCAGCACCGCCGAACGGGTCGTCTACGGCTCGCTCGACCGGATCAAGGCGGTCTCCAAGAAGGACCCGATCGAGATCTTCGACCTGGCCCTGAAGAACGCGACCCCGGTGCTCGAGGTCAAGCCTCGGCGGATCGGGGGCGCCACCTACCAGGTGCCGGTCGAGATCAAGCCCGAACGGCGCTCGGCCCTGGCGCGGCGCTGGATCGTCCGCTTCGCCCGCGCGCGCTCCGGCAAGTCGATGCAGGAGAAGCTCGCCGGCGAGCTGATGGATGCCGCCAACGGCGTGGGCGCCACCATCAAGCGGCGCGAGGAAACCCACAAGATGGCTGAGAGCAACAAGGCCTTCAGCCACTTCCGGTATTAGCCATGGCTGAGCCCAAGACCTCGACCCGCAGCTATCCCCTGGAAACCGTCCGAAACATCGGCATCATGGCCCACATCGATGCCGGGAAGACGACGACGACCGAGCGCATCCTCTATTACACCGGCCGCATCCACAAGATGGGTGAGGTTCACGAGGGCGCGGCGACGATGGACTGGATGGTCCAGGAGCAGGAGCGCGGCATCACCATCACCTCCGCGGCCACGGCGGCCACCTGGCGGGGCTACCACATCAACATCATCGACACACCCGGGCACGTAGACTTCACCGTCGAGGTCGAGCGGAGCCTTCGCGTCCTGGACGGGGCGGTCGCCGTCTTCGACGCCGTGGCCGGGGTCGAGCCGCAGTCGGAAACGGTCTGGCGCCAGGCGGACAAGTACGAGGTCCCCCGGATCGCCTTCATCAACAAGATGGACCGCATGGGCGCGGACTTTTTCGCCGCCTACAAGTCGATCCGCACCCGGCTGGGCGCCAACGCGGTGCCGATCCAGCTCCCGATCGGGAACGAGGACACCTTCGAGGGCATGGTCGACTTGATCAACAAGGTCGCCATCACCTATACGGACGACCTCGGCACCACGATGGAGAGCGAGGAGGTCCCGGCCGCCATGCGCCAGCAGGTCGAGCTCTACCACAAGCAGCTGGTCGAGGCGGTCGCCGAGTTCGACGACGCCCTCCTCCACAAGTACCTGGAAGACGAGCCGATCACCGGCAAGGAGATCGTGGCCGCCATCCGCAAGGGCACCGTGGCCGGCCGGTTCGTGCCGGTCCTGTGCGGTGCCGCGCTTCGGAACCGCGGGGTCCAGCCGATGCTGGACGCGATCGTCGACTTCCTGCCTTCCCCGGTCGACAAGCTTGGGGTGGAGGGCATCAACCCGAAGAACAGCGAGCCGGAGCGGCGCAAGCCCTCCGATAATCAGCCTTTCGCCGGCCTGGCCTTCAAGATCGCGACAGACCCTTACGTCGGCAAGCTGACGTTCTTCCGCGTCTACGCGGGCACGCTCAAGTCCGGCTCCTACGTCTGGAACGCGACCCGCGGCACCAAGGAGCGCGTCGGCCGCATCCTCCAGATGCACGCCAACCACCGGGAGGAGATCCCCGAGGTCTACGCCGGCGACATCGCCGCCGCCATCGGCCTCAAGTCGACCACGACCGGGGACACGCTGTCGGACGAGGATAACCCGATCCTGCTCGAGTCGATCGTCTTTCCTGAGCCGGTTATCAGCGTCGCGATCGAGCC
>CAAGKR010216350.1_pt1 | contig 23789 bp, 19 predicted proteins | sample 2556971 | NCBI WGS metagenome assembly CAAGKR01 (sample SAMEA5207829, study PRJEB30636) | soil metagenome | biome: forest; feature: boreal; material: soil | place: USA | collected 2011-09 | depth 1 m | reverse complement strand
TCGATCCTTGCGACCGCCGATCGAATCATGGCAACCGGCGCACATGAAATGGGTTTTTCGGTGGTCCGTTTCTTCAGGTAGACAAAGCCAGAGAAATCGCTCGATGGCGAGGAACATCGAGTCCTTTTTGAAAAGAGCTACGCGATTGCGAAAAGTAGACTCGAAGACCGGTAGCACGGTGATTTCCCAAGCAGGATGTAATAAAAAGGTTCACTGCGTGGCGAGTAAATTCTGAAAACCCGAGGAAATATGGCCATCCCACTACTGATCGTCGAGTCCCCCACGAAGGCCCGGACCCTTTCCGGGTTCTTGGGAAACCGGTATCGCGTCATGGCAAGCATCGGCCACGTTCGCGACCTTCCGAAAAACGCCAAGGAGGTCCCGGAAGCCATCAAAGGCAAGAAGTGGGGCTCGATGGCCGTGGATGTCGATAACGATTTCCAGCCCTATTACGTCATCTCATCCGACCGCAAGGGAACGATCCGCGAATTGAAGGCTGCCATGAAAGACGCGTCGGAAGTTCTCCTTGCGACGGATCCGGACCGGGAGGGTGAGTCCATCAGTTGGCATCTCCTCGAACTGTTGAAACCGAAGGTGCCCGTCCACCGCATCGTGTTCCATGAGATCACGGAAGAAGCGGTTCGCAGCGCGATCCAGAATTCCCGCGAGCTCGATCGCAACCTGGTGGATGCACAGGAAAGCCGACGGATCCTGGATCGCCTCTTTGGATACCAGGTGTCGCCGGTTCTTTGGCGAAGGGTTGCGGCAGGACTGAGCGCCGGCCGCGTCCAGAGCGTCGCGGTGCGGTTGGTTGTCGAGCGGGAGGAGGAGCGCAAGGCCTTCCGGAAAGGCGAATTCTGGAACCTCGAGGCAAGGTTGAGCGGGGAAGGCCGGGAGTTCACGTCGACGCTTGTTCGAGTGGATGGGAAGCGTATCGCCATCGGGAAGGATTTCGATTCCGCCACGGGGAAGTCGGGGAACGGGGGCGTCACGGTACTCAACGGACCGAGTTCCGCGGCGCTGGCGGAAACGTTGCGGGGCTCCATCCCTTGGGAGGTCACGGGGGTGGAGGAAAAGCCCGTGACGCAACGCCCGGCTCCGCCGTTCACCACCTCGACATTGCAGCAGGAAGCGAACCGTAAACTCGGATTCTCCGCCGACCGGACGATGTCGGCGGCGCAGAGACTGTTCGATTCCGGCGTTATCTCCTATCATCGAACCGATTCCACGACCCTCTCGGACAAGGCGCTACAGGAATTGGGCCGCACGATCCGGGGAATGTATGGGGATGAGTATTACGGGGGAGCACGCCGGTATCAGACGAAGGTCAAGAACGCGCAGGAAGCTCACGAAGCGATTCGGCCGACAGACTTCTCTTTGACTCCCGACAAGACTGGAAGTCGCTTTCATCCGGATGAAGCCAGGGTGTACGAACTGATCTGGAAGCGGGCGGTGGCGTCCCAAATGGCCGACGCGAAGCTGCTGCGCACGACCGTCGAGATCACGGCGGCCGGAGAGGGCGGTGTCCCGTGCATCTTTACCGCTTCCGGCAAGGTCATCCGGTTCCCGGGATACCTCCGCGCCTACGTCGAGGGGAGCGATGACCCGGCGGCCGACCTTGGCGACCGGGAGACATTGCTTCCGGCTTGCAAGACGGGAGACCGTGTGTCCCGTCCGGGGGACGACGCGGCGTTGTCATTGCTGGATCTCTCGGCGAAATCGCACGAGACGACCCCTCCGGCGCGGTACACCGATGCATCGCTCGTCAAGCGGCTGGAGGACGATGGCATCGGGCGTCCGTCCACCTACGCCTCAATCATCAAGACCATCTTGGAACGAGGGTACGTATGGCGTCAGGGGAAGGCCCTCGTCCCGACGTTTACGGCCCTCGTCGTCACGGTGTTCCTGAAGGAACATTTCCGGACACTGGTTGAGCTGGACTTCACCGGGCGCATCGAGGAGAAACTCGACCTCATTTCCAACGGCGCCATGGGACGCCTTGCGTTCCTCCGGGAGTTCTATCTCGGGAACGGACAGGAGTGGCCCGGGCTGAAAACATTGGTTGAGAGGGAGAACTGGGGCGACTATCCATTGATCCCGCTCGGCGAGGACCCGGCAACGGGGCAGCGGATCGTCGTTAAGCTCGGTCGTTTCGGGTCCTACGTCCAGCGGGGAGAAGGCGGGAAGGGGAACATCGCGGGGCTGCCGGCCGACGTTGCCCCGGCCGACTTCGGGTTGGACGAGGCTCGCGCCCTGCTGGAGGCACAGGGTGCCGGCCCGCGAAACCTCGGCGTTGATCCGAAGACGGGCATGACGGTGTACGTGATGAACGGAAGGTTCGGGCCCTATGTGCAACTCGGCGAGGCGCCGGAGACGGGAAAGAAGGGTCCGAAGCCTCCGAAGGGGACGAAACCTCCGAAGCCTCGAAGGGCTTCTCTGCCGAAGGGGGAGTCGATCGACAGCATCACTCTGGAAACCGCGTTGAGCTTATTGTCGCTGCCGCGGGAGATTGGTCTCCATCCGGACGACAGCGCACAGATCGTTTCAAATTTCGGCCGCTTTGGTCCTTACGTGAAGCATGGGGACGACTTCCGGTCGCTGGAATCCGAGGAGCAGGTGTTCACGATTACACTCGATCAAGCCGTGGAGTTGCTCCGGCAACCGAAACGCGGCCGGAAGCGTCCGTTCGGCGCTGCAAAGAAGGCCGCACTCAAGGAACTCGGCACGAATCCGGCTGGGGTGGCCATCAGATTGTTCGACGGGCGTTACGGACCATACCTCACCGACGGCGTGGTCAATGCCACGGTGCCCAAGGGAATCGAGGTCGAATCGATCACGCTCGAAAGCGCCTTGGAGTGGTTGGCCGAGAAGGCGGCGAAGGGACCCGCAAAAAGACCACGTGGCCGCAAGGTGAAAAGAAAATAATATGTAATAAATGGAGATATCGGTTCCCTTCGAAGTTTCCGGGTTGACGAAAAATCATTTTGTATACAGTATACAAACAGCCTCGGCTACCCCATTGTTGCGCTCCAGGAGCGCCAGGAGAACCTGTTCTACCGCGTGGTGATGGACAACCTCGACGAGATGATGCCCATCATCTACACCCCGACGGTGGGGCAGGGATGCATCGAGTTCGGACACATTTTCCGCCGCCCCCGGCAGGTCACTTCGCTTCGATCGCCTCGAGATCCCTCCGTGCCGCCTCCAGGGATTCCCAGCGGTGGTACGCCTCCTCGATCTCGGTCTGCACCGCTTCCAGGCGGGCCTGGCCCTGCGCGACGCGTGCCCCGTCCTGGCGGTAGAACGCCGGGTCGGCCATGGAGCGTTGCAGTTCGTCCCGCTCCGCCTCGAGGGCCGCGATCCCCGTCTCGGCGTCCCGGATCCGCCCCGGAAGCTCTGAAAGTTCCCGCCGCTCCTTGAAGCTCAGCTTGCGCGGCCCTTCACGCTTCGGACGCGGTTTTTCCCGCGGGGAAGGGGTCGTTCCCGTTCCGGGGGGAACGCCTTCTCCCCGCTGCTTCAACCAGTCGTCGTACCCCCCGACGTATTCGGCCACCGTCCCGTTCGCATCGATCACCAGGGTGCTGGTCACCACGTTGTTCAGGAACGCCCGGTCGTGGCTCACGAGGAGGAGGGTGCCTTGATACTCCAGGAGGAGGTCTTCCAACAGGTCCAGGGTCTCGATGTCCAGGTCGTTCGTCGGTTCGTCGAGGACCAGGAGGTTGAACGGTTTCGTGAAGAGCTTCGCCAGCTGCAGGCGGTTCCGTTCCCCCCCGGAGAGCACCCGCACGGGGCTTCTGGCCCGGTCGGGGGTGAAGAGGACGTCCTTGAGGTAGCCGATCACGTGCCGCGACCGGCCGTTGACGGTGACGGTGTCGCTCCCGTCCCCGAGGTTCTCCGCCACCGTCTTCTCCTCGTCGAGGCGCTCGCGGAGTTGGTCGGAATACGCGACGGTCAGCCGGGTCCCGAGCTGCACCGTGCCGATCCGTGGTGACAAATCCCCCAGGAGGACGCGCAGCAGGGTCGTCTTGCCCGACCCGTTCGGCCCGATGACCCCCACCCGGTCGCCCCGGAGGATCGTGGTCGAGAAGCCCCGGATCACGGGACGATCGCCGTAGCCGACCTCCACCCCCTGGGCCTCGATGACGAGCCTGCCGGAGGGAACGGCACGTTGTGCCTGCATTCGCACCGTGCCCATTTGGTCCCGCCGGGCCCGCCGCTCCTCGCGCATCCTCTCCAGCGTGCGTACCCGCCCCTCGTTCCGGGTGCCCCGCGCCTTCACGCCCCGGCGGATCCACGTCTCCTCCTCCGCGAGCCTCTTGTCGAAACGCGCTTGCTGCGCGCTTTCTGCCGTAAGGAACGCCTCCCTGCGCTCGAGGTACGTGTCGTAATCGCACCCCCAGTCGCGGAGTCGCCCGCGGTCGAGCTCCACGATCCGCGTCGCCAGTTTCCGGAGGAACATCCGGTCGTGCGTGACGAAGAGAAGCGTCCGCGCCTCCCGGAGCAGAAAGGTCTCGAGCCAGGCGATGGCGTCGATGTCCAGGTGGTTGGTGGGCTCGTCGAGAAGGAGGATGTCCGAGTCCCGGGAAAGCGCCCGGGCGATCAGCACCCGGCGCTGCATCCCCCCCGAAAGGGTCCCGAATTCGGCGCCCGGAGAAAGTCCCAGGCGGGAGATCGCCTTCTCCGCCGTCCTCCCGGGACCGCCGGAAACGACTTCGTACACGGTTCCCGAAAGGCCGGGCGGGACCTCCTGAGGGACGAGGGCGACCTTGACTCCCTGCTGCCGAACGATCTCACCTTCGTCCGGCGCGATCTCTCCGTTCACGACCCTCAGCAGGGTGGATTTCCCCGTCCCGTTCCGGCCCAGGAGGCAGATCCGTTCCCCCCGCTCGATCCGGAGGCTCGCCTCCTCGAGCAGTGGCGGTCCGCCGAAGGCGACCCGGATGTCTCGCAAACTCAACAGCGCCATGCAGCGTGCTCCAGTTCATTTCATGATTTGGGACGCGGCCTCTCCTCCGCGGAGGCAGGAGGAGGGATCGGCTCCCCTTCATTGTGCCACATACCCCTTGAGAAAGAGGTTCTTCGGGATCTCCCAAAAAAATAAAGGGGTTACGGCTCTCGCCGTAACCCCTTCGATCCGATCGTGCCTGCGGGCCCCTGGCTGGCGCCTACCCGCCGGCGCCTTCACGGGACGTCATGGTCCGACGGTGATCCAGTAGGCTTCAAGGTCCCCGGCGACGTCAAAATAACCCCTGGTCTTTACCGGGATGTTGTTGGCGATGGCCGTATAAGGTAACGGGAGATACGGCAATGCTGAGTTGTCGTAGTACGCGGAAGCCCGGTCCGGTTTCGGAATCACCACCACGTTGTCCGCCACCGACCGCACGATGAACGCCGTGTTGTCCAGGATCCACACATTGTCCGCCGTTCCCTGCCTCACACTCGGGAAGGTGATGTCCACCTCCTCCGCCACGAGCACGCCGCCCTGGAAGGTCCCGATCACGTCGACCAGAGCGGTATTCTGCAGGGCATCGGCCCCCGAAATTCCAAACGGACCCACATAACGTCCATCCACATAGAACCAGCTGGTTCCCGATCCGTAGGAAGCGCTGATGTTGTCATTGACCGCCTTTACGACAAATGTTCTGTCCGAATGGTTTACCTGATCCGCAATACCGGTGACGATGTATTTCGGGGCGCCAACCACCTTGGCGAAGACCTGGGGCCGCAACAGGACGTTCCCGCTGTTCCCGGCCTCGTGGATCTTCAGGCCGACCACTTGAATGCGGATCTCGTAGAATCGGATCCCGCCGTCCGGATTGGTCGCCACAGGGACGATGAGGTTCCCGCCCACGAAGTGCACGTCGAAATGATAGTGCGCCGTCGGATGGAACGTGACGGTGTTGTCGCCCTTTACGCCTACCACATTATCGTAGTAAACGCGGATCTTCGAATACTCTCCCGCCGGAATCTCCGGGAACCGGTTCAGCAGTTTGGCCACTTGCCCCCCCGTGGGGGGATGGAGCAGGTCGAACACCACAGGATGGGGGAGTACGGCGGTCACGAACCCCGGCATGCCGGATTGGCCCACTTCCCCGTCGGCATCCTCCGTTTCGATTTCCCCATTCCGGTCGGGAAACTCCGGACCGGAGGAAGAGATCAGAGCGACTTTCGTCACCGTCACCCATACATGATCGAAGAGCGGCGTCGAATCGGGAGGCGCCGATGTTCCGGCCGGCGCCGCGGTCGCGGCCGCGATGGGTGTCTCCGCGGGGTAATCGAGGGCGGATGCTACGGAGACGCTGGCGGAGGCCGGCCCGCCGGACGAGGTGGTGCCGCCTCCCCCGCCACCGCATGCGGCGAGGGCGACCGAAATCATCAGGGTGAACATCAGGTACATGACTTTCCGGACCATTCCAACGGGTGTTCTCATGATACTTTCCTCCTTTTTCGACGTCCGTTGCTTGTTGTTCCCACGTTGCACGCCTTCCGCGGTCCGCAACATTGCTGGCCGCGTCGCCTACCGGAAAACGATCGTGACGGCGGAGAGAACCCCGCCGGCTTCCGTGCCCCGGACCAGGACCCTCGCGTTGGGTCGGATATCCTTTCCCGTGCCACCTCCTGTGCCACCGAGGAAAACCGTGGCACCATCCGTCCGGACAGCCTTGCCTTCCAGTTCGAAGGAGAGGGTATTCCCGGAGGGGCTATCGATCCGGGTCACCAGGCCGTCGAGATCCACCGTTGCGCCCTCGGGGAAGACCGTTCTCGGGACGAACGGGGTGACGTTATCGGCCTTGATCCCGCCACTTCCAGGTTGGGTGTCTCTGGTCTTGATCCGGACGTACATGCCGTTGGCCGGACCTGCGGGAAGTTCCTGGACCGCTCCCGGGGTATAGGACACGGTCACCGTGAACCCGGAGCCGTCGGGAAGCGGGCCGATTTCGAAGGTGCCGCCGGTGCCGTCGGAGGGAGGAAGGCCGGAGATGAATCCCTTGATCTCGAATGTCTCCGGGGCCGGGCGCATCGCTTCGACAAACGTCGCGCGGATGCGGCCGGAGTTATCGACGTAGCCACTGACCTCCACGACGCTGTCTTGGGCCAGCGAGGCGAACAGCGCGGCGTTGTCCAGGAGGACGAAGTGGCCCAGGACCTGGATGGCGAGGTCCGGACCGGAATCCTTCGCCGCGATCGGCCCGACGAGGTTGGGCTCGTAATCGATTTCGACGGCGTTGTTGTCGCCGGGAGAATGGCGAAGGGTGATGACCATGCCGACCTGGAAAAGATCCCGGTCCTTGGCGTTGGAGCGGTCCTGGCCCCTCGCGATTTTTTTCGTTCGGAAACGGGGAGAGACCTCGTCATCGGTGTGGTAATGCACGCCATTCATCACGACGCTGCCGAACCCGGTAATGGAGCCGGTGCTGATCCCGGTCCCGCCGGTTCCCCCGCCGGAGAACTCGGAACCTCCGATCCCGCTGCAGGTCGAGAGGGAAAAGATCATCGCCGCCAGCAGCAGGGCGCCGCGAAGAAGCAGGATCGTGCGCCTCACAGGATGCATGCCTCTCCCCCCTCCTTGCGGTTTTCCTGGAAAAAGTAGATCCCGATCCCGGCCCGCTTTCTCCCCGTCCCGGGAATCCCGGGGTTGATGTCCCGGTCCCGGGCACTCATCCACCCGTCCAGGGATTCGAGCAAGGCTTGCCCCCGATTCGCCGTAATCTTTTCCAGTTCGGGGAGCGCCTCCAGAGGAAGGTTGTCGTAACAAACCTTCCTCTGGAAAAACGGGGCGTCCGGTTGACGGATGTTGTGGTCGATGGTCGCGATCAGGTCCGACGTGTCGACGCCGAGAATGCCGATCTTGTCGATTTCGCCTCGCTTCGGGATGTAGGACCGTTCGAGCAGTCGGATATTCCCACCCGGTATCCGCTCGACGGTCCCCACTCTCAGCAATTCGTCCAGCACTGCCCGTGGAGTGGCATCCCCGCTGTAGGTCTTGACGAGTTCCCGGAAGGACGAGGACCCCTCCTCGAACGGCAGCTCGGACGGATTTCCCGAACCGTCGTCGAACCGGGGGTCCCGGACCCAGCCGGCGATCACGCGCGCGGCCCGGTTGTACCGTGCCCCGGCGCCAAGGTCGTCCGGGGCGGGGAGGCGCATCACGCGCAGCACCTCTTTCCGGGAGAGACCGGTGAGGATGGAAACCCGGGACTTGGACTGTTTCCGTCCCTGGATGCCAAATTCCTCCGTCGCCATTTCCACGTAGACCCGCTTCGCTATATCGGAAAACGTCCGGTAGGGGATGCCGTTCCTCAGGAGAATCCGCACAAGGGGACGGAGGAGGGTCGTGACGGCCGCGGAGATGGCCTGGACGATCTTCGTTTCCATAATTGGGAAAATTATCCCAAATAAATCATCCTGTCAATTTCTATTTTTGATCGCCCCCCCGTTCCCGCTGTGCGCTTTCGGTCTCGGTGCCGCCTCTCGGATCGGAAAGTTCTCGAGCCGGCGATGGTGTCGATGTGCAGGAGGTTCCGCGGCATCTCCCGGCCGCTCCGTTTCCGGCATTCTCTGATATCATGGGCCGGATGAAAACGCATATTCCACCCGGCTCCGTCGGTTTCGTCGAGACGAAGCGGTTCACCTTCGCCGAGCCGCCCCACGAGATGCCCCTGGATATCGGGGGGAAGCTCGGGCCCATCACGCTCGCCTACGAGACGTACGGGAAGCTCAACCGGGAGAAGAGCAACGCCGTCCTGGTGCAGCACGCCTTCTCCGGGAACGCCCACGCGGCGGGGTTCCTTCCGGAGCAGGATCCGTCGAAGGAGAAGCCGGGGTGGTGGGACTTCCTGATCGGACCGGGCCGGGCGCTGGACACGGAGAAATATTTCGTCATCTGCTCGAACGTGATCGGATCGTGCTACGGCAGCACGGGGCCGGGGTCGGTCGACCCGAAAACGGGGAGGCCGTACGGGCTGTCGTTCCCCGTGGTGACGATCGGCGACATGGTGCGGGCGCAGGCGCCTCTTCTGGACCACCTCGGCATCGAGCGTCTGCTGGCGGTCATCGGCGGGTCGATGGGCGGGATGCAGGCGCTCCAGTGGGCGGTCGACTACCCGGGCCGCGTCGCGTCGGCCATCCCGATCGCGACGACCTCGCGCCACTCGCCGCAGCAGATCGCCTTCAACCACGTCGGCCGGGCGGCGATCCTCGCCGACCCCGAGTTTCACGAGGGCGACTACTACGGATGGAGGACCGTCCCGGAACGCGGCCTGTCCGTGGCGCGGATGGTGGGGTTCATCACCTACCTCTCGGACCGGAAGATGCACGAGAAGTTCGGCCGGATGAAGCAGCTCGCCGCGGCGAAGGGGAGCGGGCGGCAGGGGAAGTGGGCCGAGGGGACGATCGGGCAGCACTCCGCCGTCGAATTCTCGGTGGAAGGGTACCTGAAGCACCAGGGGGAAGTCTTCGTCTTCGACCGCCGGTTCGACGCCAACTCGTACCTGTGCATCACGAAGGCGATCGACATCTTCGACCTCTCCACGCCCTCGGGACGGTTGGCGAAGGCGTTCGGGAACGTGAAGTCGAAGTTCCTGATCATCTCCTTCGACACCGACTGGCTCTACCCGACGTACCAGTCGCAGGAGATCCGCAACGCGATCCTTCAGAACGGACTCGCCGTGGCGTGCCTCGAGCTCTCGACGATCCACGGGCACGACGCGTTCCTCATCGAAAACGAGAAGCCCCCCGAGGGGGGCAAGCCCGGGGTGAAGAACAAGATGATCCAGGTGGTCCGGGATTTCCTCGGAAACGTCGCGGCGCGGCCGTGAAGGCCGTTGCGAAAAGGAGGGTCGTGATGCCGAAAAAAATCGTCCTCTCGGTCTTGGTCGTGCTGCTGGCGGCGGGCCTGTCCGCCTGCTCGGTGATGCAGGGCACCTACCAGGAAAAGGTGGACGAGGCGGATACGCTCACGATGCGCCTCGCCGCGCTGCAGAAGAAACACGACGGCCTCGCGGCGGAGAATGCCGCGATCAAGGCCCGCAACGAGGGGCTCCTCGCCGACCTGGTGGGAATGACGCTCCAGAAGGACAAGCTGACCACCGACCTCGCCTACGTCACCGGTCAGCGGGACAAGGACGCCGCGGACAAGGAGGATCTCGACAGGATCCTGCAGTCGAAATCCGACACCCTTTCGCAGACCATCTTCGAGCTGCGCGGGAAGGTCGCCGACCTCGACGCGGAAAACACGAAGCTCAAGGCCGAGAACGCGAGCCTGATGAAGGCCAGGGAGGAGCAGGTCCGAAAGTGAGCTCGACCTACGAGGGTCTGCTCGAAAAGATGAAGTCGGAGATCTCGATGGGGCAGGTGACGATCTCGGAACTCTCCACGGCGCGGGCGATCAACGTCGCGCGGCACCTGCAGGAGCAGGGGATCGGAATCATCCTTGTGCCGAAGGAGTAGGGCCCAGGCTTGTGCCGGGAGGCCGCGCCGATGATCCGGAAGGCGCTGCTGCTGAAGTTTCTCGATGCCGCCTACATGCAGCGGTGGAACGACAAGATCCGGCCGGTCGAGCTGATCGAGCTCGACAAGCAGGCGCACAAGATGATCGTCGCCTGGTTCCTTGCGCGGGTCGAGGAGGAGCGCGGGACGCCGCTCAGCTGGACCCGGATCATCGAGGGAGGGATCTTCGAGCTCTTCCAGCGGATCGTGATCACCGATCTGAAGCCACAGATCTTCTACAAGATCAAAGCCGACACGAAGAAGTACCGGCAGTTGAACGAGTGGGTCTACGGGGAGCTGCGGCCCCTGATCTCGCCCATCGGGAAGCCGTTCTGCCGGCGGTACCAGGAACACTTTCTCGATTCGGAGGACACGGTGGAGCGGCGGATCCTCACCGCCGCCCACTTCTACGCGACCCGGTGGGAGTTCCGGATCGTCGAGCGGGCGAACCCCGACGGGTACGAGATCGAAGAGATCCGCGCGGATCTCGACGCGAAGATCGCCGGCTTCGACGACCTGAAGGGGATGGCGCTCCTCGCCTCGGAGCGCCGCTTCCGCAACTTCATCGATCTGTGCGGCCAGCTCCGGTTCCAGTCCCGCTGGGCGCACCTCCACCGGATCCCGAAGACCTCCGTTCTCGGCCACTCCCTCTACGTCGCGATCCTCTCGTACCTGTTCTCCCTGGAGATCAAGGCGTGCCCGCGGCGGTGCGTCAACAATTACCTCACCGGACTGTTCCACGACCTGCCGGAGGTGCTCACCCGCGACATCATCTCCCCCGTGAAGCGGTCCGTGGAGGGGTTGAGCGAGCTGATCAAGGGGTACGAGAAGGAGCGGATGGACCAGGAGGTGTACGTGCTGCTGCCCGAGAGGTGGCACGCCGAGTTCGAGATGTACTCCGAGCGGGAGTTCGAGAACTTCGCCACGGTGAACGGGGTGCTCACCACGGTGTCGGCCGCCGACCTGCAGGGGAAGTACAACGAGGACGTCTACAACCCGAAGGACGGGGAGCTGGTCAAGCGCGCCGACCACCTCGCCGCCTTCGTCGAGGCGTACGCGGGGATCCGCAACGGCAGCACCAGCCAGGACCTGCAGTACGCACGGGTCAAGATCGGAACCCAGGAGCAGCATGCCCAGTACGGGGGGCTCAACTTCGGGGAGATCTACTCCGATTTCGACTAAGTGTTACGTTTCATAAATACGGCAACATACAACCGTTGGGTACTCAGACTCCGGGCTCGCGGGGGGGCTTCCTCTCCGGTACGTTCGCGACCTTCGTCCGCTCACTGCGATTCCGCTCGACGCAATCTCCGCCTCGCTCCATACGCCGCTCCGAGGAACCCCCCCGCTGCGCCCTACGTCTACGTTACCGTATTAAGGGGAGCACTAAGCGTTTTCGCCCTGCGTGCGGGCGTCGAACCGGCGGAAATACTCCTCCCGGCACTGGTTTTCGACGTCCACCATCGAACGGAACGCCTCTTCGAATCCGTCTCTCCCGATCGCGAAGACGCCGTGGCCGTAGACGATCGCCTTCCCGGCGACCCCGATCACCGGGGGGACGCGCACCGCCAGCCCCCCCGCGCCGATCTCCCCCGCCACCACGGGGGTGTCCCCGAGCATCCGGACGTTCGGGCAATCCTTCCAGCAATCCTTTATCGGACAGTTCTTCTCCTCGCACAGCATGCTCATCGCGACGGCGAACTTCGGGTGACCGTGAAGGATCGCTGTCGCTCCGGTCGTCTCGTAGATGCGCCGGTGGGCGAGCAGTTCGCTGGAGGCGGTGATTCCGGTCGTCGACCGGTTGTCCATCGGGACCGGGTCGATGCAGCCGGCGAGTTCGTCGAGGGACGCCGCGGTTTGGGAGATGAAGATCGTCTCGCCGACCCGGTAGGAGATGTTTCCGAAGAAGGAATCGACCAGCCCCCGCTCGACGGTGTACCCGCCGACGGCGCGGATCTCCGAGAGGACCTCTTCCGGATCGTCGAGGGGGCCGGCCCGGAAGGAGAGCCCCTTCGCCGTCAGGGGCCGGAGGAACGTCTCCCGGAATCCCCGGAACGCCTCCGCTTCCCCCGGCAGGACGAAGCCCGCTTGCAAAGCATCCAGCAGGTACTTGACGAAGGCGGCGTGGAAGACGCTGGAGTAGTGGATGTACGCCTGCTCGAGCGTCACCGGCCCCGACGCGACGATCCCCACGCCTTCGGCGATCACCCCTTTCCGGTTCGAAAGGAGCGCGGCGATCGCGCCCGCAGGGTCCCCCGCGAGCTCCTCCCGCCGTACGATCGGGATGTCGTGAAGGAACGTCCGCGTCTCCGTGTCCAGGGGGACGATCGCTTCCGCGTCGGCGTTCGCCCGGCGAAGCAGGAACTCCGCGAAGGGAAGGGACGGCGACGCGGCGACGACCCCCAGGCACGACAGGCGCGACAGGACGTCGGCGGCCAGGAGAGACAGGTCGGGGGCGCCTTCGGAGAGCATCAAGTCGTCCTGGGCGGCGATCCCCACGCGCCCCTGGGCGATCGAGCGGTCCCGGTGCAGCTTTCCCGCGTATTTCCGGATTAGGGATCTCACGGCTGCCGCTCGAGGAATCCGTCGTCCGGGAAAGAGCCGTCGTCCCGGAGCCCCCGGATCCGGTAATACTTCGTCAGCTCCTCCCCGAACCGGGCCCGGTCGATCGGGGGGATGTCGATCCCCTCGCCGGCGGATCCCGCCTCGGTGAAGAAGCGGGCCGGCAGGTCGTCGTCCGCCCGCGTGAAACCGTTCCGCGCGTTGTAGAACCGCTCCGTGAGCCAGATCCGTTCCCCGATCTCCTTCAGGCCCTGCGGCGTGCGCGGTTCCCCCGTCACCCCCGAGAGCAACTCCGCGTACTCCTCGAGGGAGGCGCCGAAAAAAGCGAACTTGCACGCCACGAGGGAGTCCACCGCGGCGTTCGTGTCCTCCGCGATCTTGATCATCCGCGCCTTCCCGGAGAAGGAGAACCGGTCCGACGCCACGGGCTTGCGAAGGATCTCGTGGGAGATGGGATACGCCCGCAGATGGCATCCGCCCCGGTTGCTCGTGACGTAGGCCAGCGCCATCCCGTAGGCCCCGCGCGGGTCGTAGGCGGGCAGCTCCAGCGACTTGACCGACATTGAGACCTCCGGTTTCCCGAGGGCCTCCGCCACCCGCCGGGATCCCTCCGCGAGAAGATTCCCCTCGCCCCGCCGGTGGGCGATGTCGTGGAGAAGCGGGCCGATCTCCTCCGGTGAGGGGAACCGTCCCCGCGCCTCGCCCCACGCGGAAAGGGTGGCCGCCGCGGAGATCGTGTCCATCCCGAGGTCGTTGCAGGCGTCGTTCGAGCGGACGATCGACTGGAGGTCGGCGATGGCGTTCAATGCCCCGAAGTGGGAAACGGTCTCGTACTCCGGCAGGGGGCGTCCGTCGGACGCGCGCTTCTTGCAGCGGATGGGGCAGCCGAAACAGCCCTCCTTTTTCGCGCCGTACGCGGCGCGGATCGCCGGGCCGGAGTAGGCAGAGGAACCGTCGAACACGGTGCGGCGGAAGTTCTCCGTGGGAGCCATCCGCCGCTGGCGCATGAGGTCGACCAGCGCGGGGGTCCCGTACTCGGAGATCCCGAACTCCCCGAAGATCACGGGGGAGGCCCGGAACAGGCGCAGGACGTCCGCGCGGGCACGGTCGAACCGCTCCCTGTCGGCCACCGGCACGGGGCGATCGCCGTCCACCGTGATGGCCTTGAGGTTCTTTCTTCCCAGGACGGCGCCGAGACCGCCGCGTCCCACCGCGTTCCCCTCGCCCATCATGATGCTGGAGAAGAGCACCCCGTTTTCCCCCGCGGGCCCGATGGCAGCGACGCTTCCGCGATCCGACAGGGCGCGCACCGTCTCCTCCGTGCCCTTTGCCCACAGGCCATCAGCCGGGAGCAGCTCCTCCCCGGCGGGGGTGACGGCGAGTACGACAGGAAGGGGGCTTTTCCCCTCAATGAGGATCGCGAGGAGTCCCGCGGCACGGAGGCGCCACGCAAACCGGCCCCCCGCGGAGCAGTCGTACACGGTCCCCGTCAGGGGGGAGCGGGAGACGACGGAGAGGCGCGCCGACGTTGGCGCCGGGGTCCCGCACAGGGGGCCGACGGCGAAGACGACCGGCATCGCCGGGTCGAACGGGGAGAGGGTGTGGCGCCCGCGGAGCAGGCGCACGCCGAGGCCGCGCCCCCCGAGGTACGACGAAAGGAGTTCCGGGGGGATCTCCTCCCGCCGCATCCGCCCGGAGGAGAGGTCGACGACCAGCATATGTTCACGCACGGGCATCCACCTTATTGTACCCGCTCCGCTCGTCTCTTCGCGACGCATGGGAGGCCCGATCATCGTTGTGACAACACGGTGCGGAGGGCGGAGCGGGGGATGTTCCTCTCACGCGGACGGCGCCTTCCACCGGTCGTACCGCAACAGGAATAGCAGGCCCGGAATGGCGGCGAGGGCGCTGATGACGAAGTAGCTCTCCCAGCCGTATGTCTTTGCGAGGAAGCCGGTGGGCGCGCCGACGACCACGCGGGTGACCGCCATGAGGCTGGTGAGCAGGGCGTACTGGGTGGCGGTGAACCGCTTGTCGCACAGGCTCATGAGGAACGCGACGTACGCCGCCGTTCCCATCCCGCTGCACAGGTTCTCGATCCCGATCGCCGCCACCATCATCGGGTAGTGATGCCCCAGGCGGGCCAGCGCGAAGAACGTAAGGGTGGACACCGACTGCAGGAGCCCGAAGATCCACAGGGACGCCTTCATCCCGGTCCGCGCGACGATGGCCCCGCCCGCGAGGGTCCCCGCGATCGTCGCGATCATCCCCAACCCCTTCGTCACGGCCCCGATGTCGGTCTTCGTGAACCCGAGCTCGAGGAGGAAGGGGGTCGTCAGCGCGGTCGCCATCACCACGTCGAGCTTGTAGAAGACGATGAACAGCAGGATCCCGGCCGCGCCGCGCCGGGAGAAAAACTCCAGGAACGGCTCGACGACCGCCTCCCGCAGCGTTCTTGGCCTCTTCGCGGCCAGTTCCGGTTCCGGGGCGAGAAGGGAAGCGACCATCCCCACGACGAGGGAGCCGGCCATCAGGAGATAGACGACGCGCCAAGGCATCCGGTCGGCGAGGATGAGGGCGATCGCCCCCGAGGTGAGCATCGCCACGCGGTATCCGAGGATGTGCACCCCCGCTCCCGGTCCCAGCTCCTCCGGGGCGAGGACCTCGGTGCGCCAGGCGTCGACCACGATGTCCTGGCTCGCGCTGCAGAAGGCGACGAGGAACGACAGGAGCGCCAGTGCGCCGGGATGCGCCTTCGGCTCGGAGAACGCCATCGCGGCGATGGCGAGGAAGAGGGCCGCCTGGGTCACCAGCATCCACCCGCGGCGACGCCCGAGGAACGGGGGGACGAACCGGTCCATCAGCGGGGACCAGAGGTACTTGAACGTGTACGGCAGGCCGACGAGGGAGAAGATCCCGATCACCGTCAGGTCGACCTTTTCGGACGCCATCCACGCCTGCAGGGTCGAGCCGGTGAGCGCCAAGGGGATCCCGGAGGAAAAACCGAGCAGCAGGACGAAGAAGACGCGCCGGTTCGCGAACGCGTTCAGAAGCGCGGACATGCGGGGTATCGTACCACCCCCGCGGGAAGGGAACGAGGAAGAACGGGACAGACGTCTCTCTGCTGTAATAACATGGAAGAAAGATGGCGACGAGGAGGGAAAACACGATGAAGAACCGGCAGGGCGTAGCCGTCTTTCTGGGGGTCCTGGCGCTGGGTCCCATCCTCGCCATGACCTCTTGCGGGCCCTCGGTGGACCTCACCGGCGGGAGCAACGGTGGGAACACCAACGGCACGGGCATCGGGCCGGTCACCGGGTTCGGCAGCGTCATCGTGAACGGGGTCAAGTACGACGACACCGGGATCGACAACACGAATTTCTTCGACGATCACGGAAGAAACAAATCGGGCCTCATGACCGGGATGATGGTGAAGGTCACGGCGACGGGAGTCAACGACGTGTCGGGTACCGGGACGGCGACGAAGATCGAGGTGCTGCGGCACGTCGACGGTCCGCTGGACGACAACGGGGTGACGTTGGCGACGAACCGTATGAAGGTGATGGGGCAGACGGTGGTGATGGACACCACGACGGTGTTCGACAACGTGGTGGCCGGCAGCCTGATCGATCTTGCCGCCATCGACAACCTCGCCAAGGCGGGGGGGCGCCCCGAGCTCGAGATCCACGGGATCGCCGACAACACCGGGACGATCCACGCCACGTTCATCCACAAGTGGTTCGATAACGTGGTGACGGGTCGGGACGTGCAGGCGAGGGGGACGGTCGCCAGCCTGAACACCACGCATACCGTTACCGTTTTCACGCTGGGGGCCGCTACCGTCAACATTTCGACGCCCCCCCCGGTCGGGTTGGCCGACGGTCTGTTCGTGGAAGTGAAGGGCACCTTCCGCGTCTCGGACAACACCCTGCTGGCGACGGGAGTAACGATCGAGGACCCGGCGGCGGGCCAGGGCGCGGGCGACTTGGTCAAGGCCGAAGGGTACGTGAACCAGATCATTGCCGCGGGAGCACAGTTCGAACTGGTCAGCGCGGACGGTTCACAGAAGGTCAAGTGGTCCGCCAGTACGACGGTGTTCAAGGACGGTTCGACGGCGGATCTACTGGCCGGGGCCAGGGTCGAGGTGGAAGGGAAGCGGAACCCCGACAAGACGGTGGCGGCGAAGGAGATCTCGTTCCGCAAGCCGAGCAATATCCGGCTGGAGGCCGTCGTGACGGCAAAAACGCCGCCAGCCGGCACGCAGTCAGGGTCGCTGACTCTCTTCGGGGAGACGGTCTTCGTGAACGCCCTGACGCAATACAAGGACAGTCGGGACGGCCTGTCGACATTCAACTTCAACAACGTCCTCGCCCAGCCGACGAGCGGGGACTCCTTGGAGGTATCCGCGTACACCGACAACAGCACGGGAACGCAACGGATTATCGCCTCGCGCATCGCACGGATCGATGCGATCGCGACGGACCGGAACATCCTTCAGGGGGTAGTCGAGTCCAAGGCTGGAGGCGCGAACCTGGTGATCCTCGGCATCACGGTAATCACGACCCCCGCGACGACTTTCGTGCGTGCCGACGAGACCGCGTTCGCGACGCAGGCGGACTTCTTCGCGGCCGTCACGGCCGGCGACATCGTGAAGGCGCGGGGCAACCAGGCAGCCCCCCTCGTGGTCATGAACGCCAACGAGGTCCAGATCGAGCCGACCAGCGGGAACTGACCGGGACGTCCGCCGGATCGTAGCGGGCGATAACATAAGAGAGGGGACGACGGGGCGACCCGTCGTCCCCTCTCTGCTATTATGACGGTACTTCCATCGTAAAGGGGTGGATCATGGGGTTCGACGCGCAAAGCTTTCTCGACCGGTACGCGGGGGCGTACAACGACCGGGACCCGGAGGGGATGCGGACCTTCTTCGACCTGTCCGACGAGCGGTTCGCGGTCTTCGAGGATTTCACCGGGGACCTGATCGACGGCGAGGCGTACTCGGCGATGCTCGAGGCGGCCTTCGACGCCACGGGGCGGATGTCCTTCGACCTGCTGCGCTGCGACGATTTCGGCGGAGTCGCCGTCCTCCACGCGATCCAGAGGATCTTCCTCGAAGACGTGGAGGAGGGAATGGGGGAGGCCCGGATCCGGGCCACCCTCTGGGTCAAGACCGGCGAGGACGCGCCCCGGGTGGTGTCCGCGCACTTCTCCGCCGTTCCTTCGGCCGTCGAGGAGTGCGGGATGGGCGGGTGCGGCTGCGCAGGACACGCGGGGGAGGATTGATGGGAGTTGTCACCGTCATTCTCCTCGTCCTTGTCGCGCTCGCGGCGGGGGTCGCCGCGGGCTGGTTCCTCCGCGCGGGACAGGTCGCCACGCTCGTCGAGCGGCTGCAGGGGCAGGAGCGGCTCATGGACGAGAAGCTCTCCGTCCTGAACGAGGCGAGGGAGAAGCTCAAGGAGGCCTTCCAGGCCCTCTCCTCGGAGGCGCTGCGCAGCAACAACCAGTCCTTCCTCACGCTTGCGAAGGCCACCCTGGAGACGTTCCAGGAGGGCGCGCGCGGTGATCTCGAGATGCGCCAGCGGTCGATCGACGCGCTGATCCTGCCGATGCGCGACTCCCTTCAGAGGGGGGACTCGAAGATCGGGGAGCTCGAGAAGGCGCGGTTCGCCGCCGACGCCACGCTGGCGGAGCAGATCCGGTCCCTGATCGACACGCAGGGGCGTCTCCAGTCGGAGACGGCGAACCTGGTGAAGGCGCTCCGGACGCCGACGGTCCGTGGCCGCTGGGGGGAGATCCAGCTCAAGCGCGTCGTCGAGATCGCGGGGATGCTCGCCTACTGCGACTTCGTCGAGCAGGAGAGCGTGACCACCGAGGACGGGCGTCTGCGCCCCGACATGATCGTGCGGCTTCCCAACCATAAGAACATCGTGGTGGACGCCAAGGCCCCCCTCTCCGCGTACCTCGAGGCCCTCGAGGCGCCGGACGAGGCGACCCGGGTTGCGCGGCTCAAGGACCACGCTCGGCAGATCCGCGCCCACCTTTCCTCCCTGGCGTCCAAGGGGTACTGGGATCAGTTCGCCCCCGCCCCCGAGTTCGCCGTCCTGTTTCTTCCCGGCGAGTCGTTCTTCAGCGCGGCGTTGGAGCAGGATCCCGGGCTCATCGAATACGGCGCCAGCGAGCGGGTGATCCTCGCCACCCCCACGACGCTCATCGCGCTGCTGAAGGCCGTCGCCTACGGCTGGCGCCAGGAGCAGGTCGCCGAGAACGCGCAGGAGATCAGCCGGCTGGGGAAGGAGATGTACGACCGGATCGGGAAGTTCACCGAGCATTTCGCCCACATCCGCGACGGGCTGGACAGGGCGGTCTCCGCGTACAACAGCGCCGTGGGGTCGTACGAGTCGCGCGTTCTCCCGGGGGCGCGCCGGCTGCGGGAGCTCCGGGTCACGTCGGAACGTGAGGATATGAAGCCGCCGGAAATCGTCGACCGCGCCACCCGGCCTGCCCCCGTCGGCGAGGATGAACCTCCCATCGCCCCGACGGGCAGTGATCGCTGACGTGCGGTTTCGGACATGGATATGCGCCGCCGGGGTTTCCGGGCTTCTGCTCCTCGCGGGGTGCGCGGCGGACCGCGCCGTGATGACGGGGAGCGCAGAGATGCCGTATCCGCCTTCCGCCCCGCCGAAGGTGGAGGAGATCCTCCACCTGCCCACGGGCCTGCGGCTTTCCATCGACGGGATGATCGAGATGCTCTCCGGCGCCCGCCTGGTGTCGGTGGGAGAGACGCACGACAACCTGAACGACCAGCGGGTTGAGCTGACCGTGATTCGCGAGCTGCACCGCCGCTTCCCGGGGAAGGTCGCCATCGGGATGGAGATGTTCCGGGAGCCGCAGCAGGCGGTTCTCGACCGGTGGGTGGAGGGGGAGCTCACGGAGCTCGAGTTTCTGAAGGCCTCGAAGTGGTACGAGACGTGGGGGTACGACTTCGGCGCCTACCGGGACCTGCTTCTCTTCGCGAAGGAGAACCGGGTCGACGTGATCGCCCTGAATCCGCCGAAGGAATTGCAGGAAGCGGTCCGCCGGACGGGGCTCGACAATGTTCCGGAGGACCTTCGCCGGAAGCTCCCGGAGATCGGCGAGACCGATCCGTGGCAGCGGGACGTCCTGCGCGGCGTCTTCGGGGGCCATGCGGGGCACGGCGGCGGGGACTCATCGTTCGACTCCTTCCTCCGCGTTCAGCTGCTCTGGGAGGAGACGATGGCGCAGAAGGTGGTCGACTATCTGAAGAGCCCCCGGGGGGAGGGGAAGCGGATGGTGACGATCACCGGCGGCTGGCACGTGAAGTACGGCTTCGGTCTCCCGAAGAAGGTGCTACGCCGCCTTCCGATGGCGTACGCGATCGTCCTCCCCGAGGAGATCAGCACGCCGGAGCAGAAGGAGGGGCGGCTGATGCGGGTGGAACTGCCCGAGGTCTCGCTGCTCCCGGCCCATTTCGCCTGGTATGTACCGTATAACAACATCGAGGAAAAGCGGGTCCGCATGGGGATCCGGATGGAGGAGAAGGAGGGGCGTCTGCTCGTCGAATCCGTCGCCCCGGGATCCCCGGCGGAAAAAGCCGGGATCGCGAAGGGAGACGAGCTCGTCGCGCTCGACGGGCAGCCGGTGAAGGAAACCGTCGACGTTTTCTTCCGGGTCGGGGAGAAGCGGGCAGGGGACACGACGCAGGTCACCGTTCGGCGCGGCGGGGAGGAGAAGACGCTCCCGCTGACCTTCTTCCGGATGCCGAAGCCGAAGGCGCATTGAGCGGGCGGAGGTCGCGAACGTAGCGGAGTGGAAGCCCCCCGCGAGGAACCCTGCGACTCGGGGTATACTCCAATAAGTCCCGCGGAAGGAAGGGGGAACCGTATGTCGTTCTTCATCCGGATGGGCGCCAACGCGGTCGCGATCCTGCTGATCAGCTACCTGCTGCCGCAGGTCGTCACCGTCGACGGGGTGATGGCGGCGCTGGCCGCCGCCTTCGTGCTGGGGCTCGTGAACGCGGTCGTCCGGCCCCTCTTCGTGCTGCTGACCCTTCCCGTCACGGTGGTGACGCTGGGGGCCTTCCTCCTCGTGATCAACGGGCTGCTCCTGTGGCTCGTCTCCGCCTTCGTCCCCGGGTTCCACGTGAACGGGTTCCTCGCGGCGGTGGTCGGCTCCGTCCTCCTCTCCGTCGTCTCCTGGATCCTCACGAAGGTGGTCTAATGAGCGTCACCCTGACGTTTCTGGGTGCCGCGCGGGAGGTCACCGGCTCCTGCATCCTCGTGCAGACGGCGCGCAGCCGGTTCCTCGTCGATTGCGGGATGTTCCAGGGGGGAGGGGAGAGCGACCGGAAGAACGCCCGCCCGATGCCGGTCCCTCCCGCGTCGATCGACTTCGTCCTCTCCACCCACGCCCACATCGACCACTCCGGCCTGCTGCCGAAACTGGTGCGGGACGGTTTTCGCGGCCCCATCCACTGCACCCCCGCCACCGCCGACCTCCTCGGGGTGATGCTTCCCGACGCCGGGCACATCCAGGAGAGGGAGGCGGAGTGGCAAACTAGGAAGCGGGAGCGGGGAGGGAAGGGGGAGGTCCCCCCGCTCTACACCGAGGCCGACGCGATGGCCGTCCTCCCCGCGCTGCGCCCCGTTCCCTACGGGGAATCGATCGCCCCCGGGCCGGGGGTCTCCGCCGCCTTCCTCGACGCGGGGCACATCCTCGGCTCTGCGATCGTCACCGTGACCGTTGCGGACGAGGGGAAGGAGAAGAAGCTGGTCTTCTCCGGCGACCTGGGACACCGGGGGTTGCCGATCGTGCGCGACCCGGCCCCCGTCCCGCGGGCCGACGCCCTCGTCATCGAATCGACGTACGGCAACCGGGTCCACAAGGGGATGGAAGAGACGGTGGAGGAGTTCGTCCGCGCCGTCGACGACACGCTCCGCCGGAAGAAGGGGAACGTCGTCATCCCGTCGTTCGCGGTGGGACGGGCGCAGGACATCCTGTACCTCCTCACCGACTTGACGCGAAAAGGGCGCCTGTCGGGGATCACGTTGTACATCGACTCCCCGCTGGCCGCGGAGGCCACGCGGATCACCATGCGTCACCCCGAGTGCTACGACGACGAGACGCGGGAGGTCTTCGCCTGGCGGGACGCGCACCCCGACGCGCTGAAGGTCGTTCTGGTCAGGAACACGGAGGAGTCCCGCGCGTTGAACTCCCTGCGCGGGGGGGCGATCCTGATGGCGGGGAGCGGGATGTGCGACGCGGGAAGGATCAAGCACCACCTGAAGCACAACCTGTGGCGGAAGGAGTGCAGCGTCATCATCGTCGGGTTCCAGGCCCAGGGGACCCTCGGCCGGAAGATCGTCGACGGCGCGAAACAGGTGCGGGTCTTCGGAGAGGAGATCGCCGTGGCCGCGGACGTGTACACGATCGGCGGTCTGTCGGCGCACGCCGACCGGGACGACCTCCTCGCGTGGGCGGGGCAATTCCAGGCCCCCCCCGGGAACGTCTTCGTGGCCCACGGCGAGGAGTCCGTCTCCCTCGAATTCGCCGGGACGCTGAAAGAGAAGCTCGGGTGGCTCGCGCAGGTCCCTTCTCCCGGGCAGCCGCTGATCGTCTAGCCGACGGATGAAGCATCCCCTCCTCCGCGGCGTTTTGCTCTGCGTTCTCGTAACGCTTTTCCCCGTCACCGCTCTCGCGGCCGACCCGCAGGATGCCATCCTGCGGGAGGTCGGAGTGGACGAGAAGCCGGGCGCGGCGATCCCACCCGACCTTCCGTTCACCGACGCGTCCGGGAAGCCGGTCCGACTGGCGGATTATCTCGGCAACGGCCCGGTCCTACTCACTCTCAATTACTACACCTGCCCGATGCTCTGCCCTCTGACGTTCCGGAACCTCGCCGCCACGATGGCACAGGTGAAGGGATTCTCCCTTGCGCGGGACTACCGCGTCGTCACGGTGAGCATCGACCCGGACGAGATCCCGGAGATCGCCCGCGCGAAGGCGAACGAGACGCACGCATTGATGCCGGGCGTGCGGGAAGCGGACGCACGGTGGCCGTTCCTGTACGGGAGCGCCGGATCGATCCGCCGGCTGACGGAGAGCGTCGGTTACCACTACAGGAAAGTCGGCCAGGAGTTCGCCCACCCGGCCGTGATGATCGTCCTTTCCCCCGGCGGCACGGTCTCCCGGTATCTGTACGGGATCGAGATCGACCCCCGGGACCTGAAACTCGCCCTGATCGAGGCGTCGGAAGGAAAAATCGGCGCATCTTCCGCGGGAAACGCGCTTCTAATGTACTGTTTCAAATACGACCCGGTCGGGAAGAAGTACATGCTGTACGCCCGCAACATCATGAAGGCGGCGGGTGCGGTCACCCTGATCCTGCTCGCGGGGCTTCTGGCCGTCCTGTGGAGGAGGTACGGGAGAACGGCGGGACCCCCGGGAAAAGGGGAGTGATGGACAACGTCCTTGCGTTCGGTGCGGCTTCCAGCCAGGCGGCCCGGGTCGACGCCGTTTTCCTGATGATCCTCGTCATCGGCGTATTCTTCTTTTTTCTCACCCAAGGGATACTGATCTATTTTGCCGTGAAGTACCGCCGTCGCCTCCCGGACCGGGACAACGAAACCCCCCAGATCACGGGGAACCACGTCCTGGAGTTTTTCTGGATCCTGATCCCTTCCCTCGTCGTCGTGGTCATCTTCTACTACGGCTGGCGGGTC
>CAAGKR010525667.1_pt1 | contig 23791 bp, 25 predicted proteins | sample 2556971 | NCBI WGS metagenome assembly CAAGKR01 (sample SAMEA5207829, study PRJEB30636) | soil metagenome | biome: forest; feature: boreal; material: soil | place: USA | collected 2011-09 | depth 1 m | reverse complement strand
TTCGGCGAGCATGCCGCCCAGGATCATGAAGAGAAACGCCGTGATCATGTACTGAATCCCGATGATCTTGTGATCGATCGAGAAGACATACTTCCGGATAAAACCTTGCGGCTCCGGATGAATGTGGTCGACGAGTCCTCCGCCCGCGTGTACTGCTGTTGCTGCCATCTTGCTCCGAGTTACTTCAGTGTCTTCAAGTAAGCGACCAAATTCACGATGTCTTTGCTACTCAAACCGTTCGACGTTTGGTTTGGCATCTGCCCCAGGCTGCCTTTATAACCATTCTGCAAAATCTTCGCGGCATTCTCCGGCGTCGCTTCGTCGCCGTCGACGAGTTGGGGATGAGTCGAATCATAAAACACGCCTCTTAGCCCCGGGCCGACGATACGTTGATCGAAGGGGCCAAGCGCATGGCATGCCGAGCATTTCTGCGCGAAAATCTTCGCGCCCGTCTTTGCATCGCCGCCCGTCAGCTTCAATTGGGCCGTGCTCGGAGTCGTTATTGCGTTGCTCGCGGTCACCTGCTCACGCTGCATGCGCGCATACCACGCGTCGTACCGAGCCGGCGGATCGATGTAGACGTAAGCCGGGTTCTCTTTCGTGCCGCTGTGCATCTCACCGTGGAAAGTGCCGCAGAATTCCGTACAAATGATCTCATACTTACCGGGGCGGGTCGGCGTGAATTCCAGGGTGTTGATCAACCCCGGCACCATGTCGGCTTTCAGGCGCATAGCCGGGATCCAAAACGAGTGGATGACGTCGTACGAAGAAACATGCAGTGTAACCGCCTGCCCCAGGGGCAAGTGCATCTCCTTGACTTCGCCGTTGATGTTTGGATAGCGGAACGTGTAATACCACTGACGTCCCAGAGCTTCCACCACAAGCGTGTTGTTGGGCGCGATTTCGATGCCGTACCAAATGCGAATGCTGAAGATCGCCATCAGCACGACGAAAACGGTCGGGCCGAGCGTCCACCAAAATTCGAGCTTGTTGTTGTCGTGAATCTGCACGCCCACCGCATCGGCCGGCGTTCCGGCGTGCCGGCGAAACGCCAGCGCAAAATAGAGCACGTAACCGCACACGAAGATAAAGAGCGCGCTGCCCGAGGCCGCCAGGAAGCGGAAGAGCGCATCGATCTCCTGCGCTTTGTCGACCGCTTCGGGCATGATGCTTTGAATCGGCGCAACGATCCACCAGACGATTGAAAGAGCGGCTAACACCGCGAGGACCGCCGTCGCGATCCAGAATCCGCGATCGAGGTGAACTACCGGATCCCTGTTTTCTGGCAAAGGTTGTAACTCTCCAAGCGGGCCGGTTAAGGCTATTAGATTATACGAAAGCGCGTCCTATGCGCGCGACGACCTTTTCAGGGCTCCGGCATACTGAGCAGCGAGCCACTCTACATTTGTAATGGCCGTCCCCACCACGATGGCGTCCGCGCCGGCTGCCAGCGCCGCCGCCCCCTGGACAGGGGAGTGAATCCCGCCTTCGCAGATGACGAAGGCGTCCAGCTCGTGCAGCTCCCGCACGAGGTCGAACGCCGGAATCACGCAGCCGGCCGTTTCCTTCGTATAACCACACAGGGTCGTCGCGACGATGTCGGCGCCTGCGGCCTGGGCCGCAACTCCATCCGCGGCTTCGGCGCAGTCCGCCATCGCCAGCGCTCCCGCGGCCTGAATCGCTGCTATGATTTCTGCGATGCCGACGCCATCCGGCCGAGGCCGCGCGGTCGCATCGAACGCGACGATTTCGGCGCCGTAGCCGGTGATTTCACGCACTTCCCGCAGCGTTGGCGTGATGTAAGGTTCGTAACCCGGGTATTCGCGTTTGACGATGCCGATGATTGGAAGATCGACGCGCTTGCAGATGACTTCGAGATTCTGCTCGCCGGCGATGCGCAAAGCCGCCGCTCCGCCTTCTTTCGCGGCGCATGCGATTGCGGCCAAGGCGATCGGATCGTCGAGCGCCGAACCGGAGGGTGCCTGAACCGAAACGATCAGGGCGCCGCGCAGTCCTTCGAGGAGCTTGCGATCCCGGTTCATCGTTTGCGCGCCAGCAGCAATGCGCCGGCGGCAGCGTCGTGACGCGGTTCGACGTGCTGCGCTTCCGGCGCCGCATCGCGCACCGCCTTCGCGATAGCGTCTTTCATCAGCGGACTCTTCGACACGCCGCCGAGAAAGGCAACCAGACCGGATTGCATCTCGATGCGGGCCATCGTCCGGGCCGCGAGCTCGGCCAATGCAAGGGCCGCTTCGGACACGTAACATCCCGACTCTATCACCGTGCGCGCGAAGCTTGCGAACTTTGTTCGAGAGACTTCACCCGCATAGAACGAGCGCACGAGTGCGTGAAGCGAAGGGCTCTCGAAATACTGGAGCGCAGTTTCTCCGAGCGCATTCGTTTTGCCGGACTCTTCGTCTCGAATCGCATCGCCGAGCGCGCGGCGCGCAAGCCAAAATGCGCTGCCCTCATCGCCGAACAGATATCCCCAGCCGCCGACAGTGGCGCTTTCGCCGCGCGCATTCACGCCGTATGCAACCGATCCGGTTCCAGCAATCACAATCACGCCCGGCTTGCCTTCGAACGCGCCCGCAAGCGCGATCACCGCATCGTGCAGCAGCACGAGATCGTCGCACGGAAGCTCGGGCGCCCGCCCGTATACGCGTCCCTCGTAACCGCTGATTCCGGCGACAATGCGCGCGCAGCGCGTGCCGGCGGGCAGTTTGGCCGCGACTGCAGCTTCATCATAAGCTGCGCGCAACGCATCGCGCAGCCGCGTCGATTGCGCGTCTTGGCCGATTTCATCGGCTGCGCCGGCCTGCCCCCGGCCGAGAATGCGTCCGGTTTCGTCACCGATCACTGCGACGGTACCGCTCTGCCCCGCATCGATTCCGGCAAAAAACTTCATTTCAACGAAAATGCGCTCGCTGCAGCTTCGCGCACGGCTCGATCGGCAATTACCGGAACTACCCCGCAATGCTCGAGATGATGGTAGAACTCGTGGGCCACCGCGCGCGCCACGAAAGCCGCGCGCTGCTCGGCCGGGAGACTATCCAACACGCGCGCGTTCACGCGGATGACCGGACCTTCGGGATCGTACTCGGAGCGCAATTCCGCGGTGCCCCAGTCGCCGAGGTCGGCAATCTCGATCTTCATAGAATCACACCGTCGGCGCTCAATGCGGAGCGCAATTTTTTCGGGTCGAGATCGCGTAAACGCACGCCTTCCTTTTGCGCAAGCGCCGCCGCCGTACCGGCGGCTTGGCCCAGCGTCATCACGGTCGGCGTCAGGCGCGTGGACGCCAGCGCTTCGTGCGTGGTCGAGATGCAGCGGCCAGCCACGAGCAGACGGTCGACATGCGCCGGAACCAAACAGCGATACGGAATTTCGTAACTTTCGCCCGGACGCAAGCGGTGTGTTTGCGTGCCCGTCCCCGATGGATTGTGAATGTCAATCGGATAGGCGCTGCGCGCGACCGCATCCTCAAAATGGCGCGCTTGCAGCACGTCGTCGCGCGTGAGCGTGTACATGCCGACGATGCGGCGCGATTCGCGAATACCGATCTGCGTCGCGGTTGCCGCGATGCGCGCGTTTTCGAAGCCCGGTACGCTCTTGCGAAAAAAAACGAAAAGTTGCATCGCTTGCCCGCGCGCCGCGACTTCGGCTCGCGTCAAGTCGTCGGGGTCGAGCGGGTCGATATCCACGACGCGCGTCATGTTGACGGTCACTTCGTCGGGATAGGGGGAGATGAAAAACGAGACGACCTCGCGCGGAATGTTCACATCGCCTTTGGCTTGCGCTTCATGCCACAGATCGTAGAGGCCCGCAACCGCCGTTAACGCCGGGGCGGTTCGTTCGTGCGTCTTCAAAGATGTGCGCATCTGATCGGGATGCATCCGCACATAGGCGGCGGTTTTCGCAAGATCGACGTGGCTTATTCGAAAAATTAGCGTCGCCGGCTGCACGCGTCCGCGCTCGTCGCCTTGCTGCGTCTCAACGCCCGCTGACGCGGCCACGTATGCATCGGCGGTTGCGTCGATCGTGATGCGCGAACGATATTCGCGCTCGCCGGCAACCGTGGCAAAGACAGCGCCTTCGACTTCGGGGTTTTCTTCGTGAGCGTGCCGCACTAGCGAGCGCAAGAAATACGCGTGCAGCAGCAAATGTACGCCGGCTTCTTGCATCATGTCGAAAAGCAGCGCTTTGTGGATCTCCGGATCGAAGGGCGTGATCGTCGGAACGTAGTCGGAAGAATCGTGCAGATGGCCGGGCGAGCCGCCCATTCGTACGAGACGATCGACGATCTCTTGCGCGATGCCGCCGACGATGCGTTTCTCTCCGGAGTGAAAGGTCATCCACGGCCCAACCATTGCCGCGGTTGCGGTGCCACCCAAGAATCCGTAGCGCTCGACAAGCATCGTGCTTGCACCATGACGCGCCGCCGCGATCGCTGCGGCACAACCGGCGTTGCCGCCGCCGACGACCAAAACGTCGTACTCTTTCACTCGTCGCGGCCTTCGACGCGCACGTGCTGCTTCCGGCGACAGGGAGCAGCAAGGCAAGGGGTAAACGGCTCGGCATGCTATCACGCGTGAAGCCTCTCGCAACTATTCTTGCCGAGGGCAGTGATCACGAACACGGCCTGAAGCGATCGCTCGGCCCGTGGGCGCTCACTGCTATGGGTATCGGCGCGATTATCGGAACCGGCATCTTCGTGTTGACCGGCATTGCATCGGCAACGCGAGCCGGCCCATCGATCACGATTTCATTCGTGGTAGCCGGCGTCGTCAGCGCGCTCGCCGCGCTCTGTTATGCCGAAGTTTCCTCCAAGATTCCGATCTCAGGAAGCGCGTATACATACACGTACGCGACGCTCGGCGAGTTCCTGGCCTGGGTCATCGGCTGGGACTTAGTTCTGGAGTATGCACTCGGCGCATCGACTGTAAGCATTGGGTGGTCGGGATATTTCGTAAATATTCTGCACCAAACCGGAATAAGTTGGCTCAACATCTCCCCAATGTGGGCCAACGGCCCCCACTGGGGTCTTCCAGGGCAAGCGGGCGTATCAGGTTACGCTAATCTGCCCGCAGCCGGCGCCATTCTCGTCATTACTGCCCTGTTGGCACGCGGTACGAAGGAATCCGGAACGGTCAATGCGGTCATTGTGGCTATTAAATTGCTGATCGTACTTTTCTTCATCGCCTTAGGCGTGGGTCACATTAATGGCGCGAACTACAACTTGCCTCCAGGTGGGCTGGCCGGTATGGGTGGTTACTTCCCATTTGGTTGGACGGGCATGCTGGGTGGCGCGGCCTTCATCTTCTTTGCTTACATCGGCTTCGACGCCGTTTCCACAACTGCTGAAGAGGCGAAGAATCCGGGCAAAGACTTGCCTTTCGGGATACTCATGAGCTTGGCTGTCTGCACGGTGCTCTACATCATCGTCGTGGCGATTCTCAACGGCATGGTCCCATTTTACAAACTGAACGTGGCTTATCCGGTCGCGTTCGCGATGAATTATGTCGGCCTCGGTTGGGCAGGCGTCATCATCTCTTTAGGGGCCATTGCGGGCTTAACAACCGTATTGCTCGTAATGATGTTCGGGCAAAGCCGAGTATGGTACGCGATGTCACGCGATCGGCTGATTCCTCCCGGTTTTACGCGCATCCATCCGACGTGGCGAACGCCAATTTACTCTACATTGTTTTTTGGCGTCTGCATTGCGATCGTCGCCGCATTAACGCCAATTAACATCGTTGGCTCCTTGGTAAACATGGGCACATTGTTCGCGTTCATCCTAGTTTCGATCGCGGTTCCTGTCTTGCGCAGACGACACCAGGATCTTGTGGGGAGCTTTACCGTTCCGCTCGGTCCGTATGTCATTCCGGTGCTTTCGGCCTTAACAGCATTTGGATTGATTTTGTACCTGCGTGTCGGCAACCCACTACTGTGGAATTTCTTTCCGCTTGTGTGGTTCGCGTTTATCGTGTGGATGATCTTGGGTTTAATCTTCTACTACAGCTACGGACGACATAAGAGCACGGTCGCGCTTCAGGAAGCGGAGGGGCTGGCGGCGCGGCAGCCTCGAGTTAACTAGGCTTTTCCAATCCGGCGATTGATCTCGGCCGCAATGCGGTCGGGATCGTCGTCGGTTTGCACGATCACGGTCTTGTAGGTTTCGTGCGCAGTCTGCAGCACAAGGCAGTTTCGCCCGGTTCCGAAATCCAAGAACGCTAAGCCGCCGTCGGCAAAAAACGTGCCGGCTGTTTTTAATCCGGGCGCGCTCGTGCCAATCATTTTGCGCCACCAGAAATCCCAGCCGTTTTCATCCTCGACGCTCGCAAGGGTGATATGGGAAAGCGGGATCTTCAGCGAGCCGTGCGTCGCCCATATCTTATCCATCGTCGAGAGTTCGATGGTAACCGAATTGTTTTCGATCGTTACGTGCGCCATACCAGTAGTTATCGGCTCCGGGTTGGTTAGGTTACGCCGGGCGGCGTGAAGTTAAGATGAGAACCGGTGCGTCCGGTTCACGGCCGGCAAGCTCTTCCTCCGCCAGCGCGACCGCTTGGTCTGCTGAAAGCAGGCCGCTGTAATCGGCGATGCGGGCGCCGTGCAGAACATACAGGTTCGGCATGGCGCGACCGACGTCGCCGAACGCCGTCGCGTCTTCGATTGCGTCGCGCAGGTCTTCGGCCGCACAGCCCGCGGCCGTGACGCGCACCATCCCGTCGCGCAGCGTCAGCCGGCCGACGCCGGAACGATCGAGCACGCGCAACATTCTCCCCGACTCATAAACGGTCAGCCCGGGCGTGCGAGCCACCGCGCGAACGTCGGCAATGGCTGCACGCATCAAACGCGCCGCCGCTGCCAGCCGCGCTTCTTCGTCCAACACGCCGTGCGCGGCGGTCTCGGCCAACTCCGTCGCACCGGACGCCGTCGCGCGCACGATGTTTCGCTGCGAGTCGATCTCGACGACCGTCTCCACGCCTTCGGGAGAAGCTCCCGCTGCAACGACGGCATCCTGCGCCTCGCGGCGGATGCGAAGAATATCTTCGGGGGACGGATCGACGATGGTGCGTTCGACGACTTCGCGCACGAGCGCGAGCGCCACGCCGATAGGCGAAATCACTTCGGCATCGCGCGCGAGCCGAAAATCCAGCCCCGTGCGTTTGGCCGCGTACGGAATGAGCGCGGCCGCGCCGCCGCCGCCGCCGACCACGACGAGCGTTTGACGATCGAGTTCGTAGTCGGTAATCAGCTCTTCGATGGCGGCGATGAGCTTACTTGACGCGATATCGAGCACGTCGCGCGCCAACGCTTCGGACGACGTTCGAAGATGTTCCGCGAGCACGGAAAACGCGCGACTCGCCGATTCGGTGTTTCCGCGTGCGAAAGCTCCCAGCGGCACGTAGCCAAGCAGGTTAGCAGCGCACGTCGGCGTTACCGCAATGCGCGTTCCGTCGCGCGCGTGCAGAGCGAGGTAGTCGTCCGAATCGTGGGCGCTCGGTCGAAAGCGTTCGACTGTCGCTCCGTCGAGCGCAGCCGGGTCCACGAAACTGGCGTATTTCAGACCTGCAATGTGCGCGGAGCGCGGTCCCACGCCTATGATTTTTTCATCGGACGCTCGAATCAGACTTCCGCCCGCGATACCGAGCGTGCGAACATCGAGGGTTCGCAACATCGTCCGGTGACCGCCAACGCGCGCGGGACGCATCTGCGGCATACCTGCGCGAATGGCCGAACAATCGGAGCTCGTACCGCCGACTTCGATGAAGATTCCATCGGTAACGTTTTCGTGCAGCAGTGCACCGGCGATGCCGGCTGCCGGACCGGAAAGCAGCGTCAGAATCGGGCGGCGCTCCATCTCGCGCGCATCCATCACGCCACCGTCGCTGCGCATCACCATCAGCGGCGAAGCGATCGCGGCGCGCACCACGGCGTCCGCGGTCATCCGCGCCGTGCGCACCATCTTCGGCAAAATCGCGGCGTTGATTGCGGCGGTACGCGTTCGCGCACGCAGTCCGTACATCGTGCTGACATCATGGCCGCTCGTTGCGAAGAGTCCAGCTTCGGTCGCGAGCGAGACGGCCTCGCTCTCGGCTTGCGGACGATCGACCGAGAACGCCTGGGTTGCGGCCAACACTTCTGTGCCGCTTTGGCGCAACTCGGTTATTGCTTTTCCTATGCTGTTGCGATCGTGGGCCGAAGCGAACGCAAATTTCGGTGCAAACGGCAGCCCGGGTGCCAGCTGCAAACCGCCGAAGCGCATCTGCATGCGCGCGAGCGGTCCGAGACCGTCGAGCAGACCGAGTACTCCGACCTGCGCGACGTCGCCCTCAAGCAACGCGTTCGTGGCCTGCGTCGTCGAGTGCGCGATGAACGATACGTCGTTCGGATCGATGGCGCTGTCGGAAAGCAATCGTTCGATGCCGGCGACGATGCCCGCCGCTACGCCTTCGGGCGCGCTGTGCGTCGTCGGAATCTTTACGCGCGCGACGACTTCCCGGCTCTCCGCGTCGATCGCCACAACGTCGGTGAACGTTCCCCCAACGTCCACGCCGAAACGAAGTTTACGCATCGGCAAGCAAGACGTAGCACAGCATTGCCAGCGAAACGGCGCCGTCTGCCGCGAATCGCTCGAAAAGCTCGTCCGCGGCGCGCTCCATCTCTTTGGCAGCGGCACCTTCGTGCGGCAAGTATGATGAGGAAGCGATGCGTCCATGCAGCTGGTCGCGGCTCAAAGACTGCGCATACGGATACTCCGCCCGCCGGCAGCTCGGACCGCTCAGCTCCGCAAAATCTCTTAAAGCGCGCATTCGGCGCGTTTCGGTATCGTCCAGCGCGTAGTGGCGAACGAGTTCACCATACGTTACAGCGAATGGGTCGCGTTCGTCGCGCTCGTACTGCAGCAAGGCGATGCGGCGCCGGCTGATGCGCCGGAACTCTTCGACGGCACGCTGCGGCTCAAACCAGTGGAACGCTTGAAACGCGGCGGCCGCATCGACCGATTTATCCGCAAGGCCGGAATTCTCAGCCGTGCCATCTATCCACGTGATCGAGGAACGTTCTTCGGCTTTGGCGCGCATCGCAGCGTTCGGTTCAACTGCATAGACGCGGACGCCGCGCTCGGCAAGCAGCCGCGACGAAATGCCGGTACCGGCGCCGATATCCGCAATCGTCAGCGAGGACGGCGCTCCCAAACCCTCCAGCAGCACAGCGAGTGCGGCAGGCGGGTACCCCGGACGGTTTGCCGCGTACGCACTCGCACTCCCTGAGAAGCGCGCCGTAGGGCGATCGATCACGTGCTGAAAGGCGTGCCCAATTGCACGGCGATCGTGGAGCCGCCTCGTTCGAGTTGGAAAGAGTGCGCCTTTCCGTCGTAGGCACGTGCTTGCGTTTGATATGTGCCGTACATCCACCAGTCCAAACCGTCGACCTTGTCGACGATGTCGTCTGTACGCATGCCCGCGGCGTACGCCGGCCCGCCGGCACGCACGTATGCGCGCATGTTTCCGTCAACGGTCTTGTAGAGCGCGTAGTAATAGGTAGGCGAATCGCCCGGCGCATAGGCTAAGCCTTGCTCTTGCAGGTTCTGCCAGCGCTGCGGATTATCGTGAGCCCAACCGAGCAAACGCGTCACGCCGGCGCCGGCCAGCTGCGTGACGTCTCTTGCCGACGGCTGCGCAAAAACAGCATGGTCGTGCCACTCGGCAACCTCCCAGCCGCCGCAATCGAAAAGCTGGACTCCGCTGTCGACGTCGGTCCCTTCGATCAGCGCGAATCGCGTTGACGTCGCATTGACGTAGGCCGCGTACCGCTTTCCACTGCAGTCGGCGGCATTCGGATCGTCCTGCTGCGCAAACACTTGCGCGGCGGTTGTGCTGCGCAGCGCATCGACGATCGCCGGCACAGCGAGCTGCGCATCCGGCGTGCCGTCGCTGCCGACCGCAATCCTGCGAGCTGCATTCGTTCCGACGAACATTCCCGGAGAGCTCAGCTCTTGCGCGCTCGCCACCGGAATTGCGGCAGCGAAAGGCTGCATGCCAAACAGGCGCGGCGCGGACGTCACCACGACTATGCACGCAACGATGGCGACTGCCACTTGGTAGGGCAGCGTGCGTTTGGTGATGTCGACGATCTGCACGCCGGTGAAGTTCGCGATCCAAACGTTGGCCGTGTTGGTCGGATCGCACACGTTCTGCACTTGCACGACCGCCATGATCGCGGCGACGAGAATCACCGGCGGCAGCGCGTGGCCCGATAACAAGACCGTGAAGACGGCGATGCCGATGCCGAACGGATTGAGCGGCCCGCGGTAGAGCGCGAGCGGGCTCAGCAGTCCGAAGATCGCGACGTACACGAACGGATTGCGCAGACTCTGCGAAGATGCGAGCGAATGCAGCGCGGCGACGAACTGCGGCGCGTGCGTCGCCGTGAAGAGCATGCCGATTCCGATGAAGAGTACGATCGCCGGCGCGACGTCCTCGAGCCCGCGAATCGCAGCCGCCGTCAGCGCGGAAATTGCATGTGTGGGCCGAGTAGTCAGCACGCCATAGAGTGCGGACATCGCGAACGCCAGCACCGGATCGAGATGAAACGCGAAGTACAAGACGATCGGCAAAATGGGCGTGATGAGCGCGTATGCCGGCACGGACCGCGTTTGCGTCTCTTCCTTCGAACGCACCGCCCAAGTCGCGTAGCCGCGCGCGCGGCGAAACGAAACGACGGCGTAGACGAGCAATGCGATGAGGTCGATCGCAGCAAGGTCGATCGCGTACGTGTACATCTGCTGCTGGTTCACACCAAAGAATTGCGTGTAGAATTTCCAGTTGACGATGTTGAAAATAAATCCAAGCGCGAAGGCCATCAGGAACATCGTCGCCGTGATCTTGCGCGGCACGCCGATCGTCATCATGATCGGCAACACGATCGAGCCAACCATGATAATCGCGCCGAGCCCTGAAAGTGAGACGAAGAGGAGCGCGACCACCGCACTCAGCGCCAGCGCAACCGCCAGCGGCTGCTCGCCCCCGAACTCGGCGGCGAAATTCACGATGCTTCGCGCGATCCCCGAGTCAAGCGTCACACGTCCGAGCAGGGCGCCGAAGATAACCGCTACATAGACCGGCGCGAGGGCGGATGCACCCGTGACGACGATCGTTCCCACGCCGGCAAGTGGAACGCCGGCAACGAGCGCCATGATGACCGCCATCGCCGGCACTGCCAGCAATGCCGGAATCGCGCGCGTGTACATCAACGCGGCAAATATCAGGAACACGACCAGAATGAGCAGCGGCGCAGTCATGGATGCCCCTCGTCACGCCCGCTAACTGCGGGCTGCTCGGGGTCCTTCGACGGGCTCAGGATGACGGATAGTGGTGGGAGCGGTTTGCCGGCATAGTAGTCGAGCGTGAGGTCATAAACGCGATCGGCGCGATCGATGTTGCGCCGCGCGGCTAGGTGATAGCGCTCGAGATTGCTCGCCAAGTGGCTCTCGCGGTTTTCGTAGCGCCAGGCCGCAGCATAGGGAGGTTCCAATTCCTCATAGCGATCGCGCAGCTCCCAAAACCAATATTTGCACCACAGTAAGTCACGCCCAGTCGGACTGTGCGGCTGGCCCGCGCGCGCTTGCGCCTCGGCATAGTAGTCGCGAATCTCTTGAGCCGCTTGGAACTTGCGGCCGATGAAATCATACTTCCGGGCCGCCAGAAACATCACGCGCGCTGCATTGGCGTGCAAGGGCGGAGCGTGCTGCAGCAAGTGCTGTTCCGCATCTTCAGCCTCCAGGCGGAGTGCGCGTATGTCAACCTTCTGCATGTGGGCCGCCGCGCGCGGATCGAACGGATCGACCCAAAAGAGATAATCGCTCGAATAGTTGTAAGAATCGGCCATGTGGGCTTGGATGTCGGTGAGTTCGGCGGTGTCACGGCCATAACGCAGATCGTCAACGCCGAAGAATGCGCCTGGAAAATCATTTTGAAAACGTACGGGGTCCACGGAGCGGCGCTCCCAAGCAGCAGCCGCCGAATAGAGTGCGGGATACCACGTTGCTTCGAAAAGCGACTCGCCGTCGTCGTGCCAAACCGTTTGAAACAGCCCGAAGACGTGCGCACCTTTGCCCTCGTCTATGAAACGCTGCTCGTTTGTCAGCGCCGCGCGAATATCGGGATAGATTTGATTCCAATTGTTCGCCCCCGGCGCGACCATCTGCGCGAGGCCGCCGGACGCGATGAGATTGATGTATTTCGTGAAGCTCTTCTCGGCGCCGTAATGCCAGTTCACAATCACGGCATTCTTCGGGATCATGGTCATGATGGCCGGATCGTTTTCGATCCCGTCGTCCCAAAGCATGAGGCGCGCACCGGACGGTGCGATGATGCTGTTCATGAGCCGGATATGCTCGGCATAGACGCTGCTCAGGCTGCGCTGCGCAACCAATGCCTGGCTCTGACCTTGCCCGAGCACGGAAGTCTCATCCGAGCCGATATGGAAAAAGAGCGGGTGTGGTACGGCGGCCAATTCGTCGCGAATCAGCTGCGTCAGATACTCTAATGACAGCGGTGACGCGGGGCTGAGGAGAAAATCGTGCGGAAACTCGGCAGCGCTCGCGTATTTTTCGACGGCCAGCGTACCGTGCATGTGCGCGAACGTCTGCTGCTCGGGGATGAACGTCACGTGATAGCGTTTCGCATAGGCTGAGAGCTCGCGTAACTGTGCGGGCGTAATGCCGTCGAGCGGCGCGGGCAGCGGATTGCGCGGATCGACGAAGACGTGCTCCATGTACGGTGAGTAGCCGTTCATCTTGAAGGCGGCTATCGTGCGAATGCGTTCCTTGAAGTACCGCATGTTTGGCAGCGGTCCGCGCGAGACGTCATCGCTGAGCACTCGCCAGCGCAGCGCCGGCGCATCGGAGATATCGACGCACGGCAAAACCCATTTGCCGGCAACGCGCTGCGGCAGTTGGGCGAGCGTCACGTCTGCATAGAACGCGCCGTCAGAATCGCCCGCTTGGATCGTTACCTCGCGCCCCGCTGAGCCACCGCTTATGTGCAAGCGGTACGCTTGCGATGGCAAAGCCGCGTGCTCGACCGTGATGTCGAAGAGGGCCTCTACATGAGCTACGCGGCCATTGATAACATATCTCCCGCCTGCACCATACTTGATTGGCGGTATGCCAAGCGCTCTCCACCGTTCATTGATCTCGTCTAATGCAGCGCTGTCAAAGTCGGGGACAATCTGCAGCGAGCGCGTTAACGGAACATTGCAAGATCGCGTCTGTACCGACTGCGGCATTGGGATCAAATGCAGCGCCAGCGCCGCGGCCAGCACGAACATGTTACTGCTGCTGCAACATCGCGGCGTCGCGCCGATCGAACGCGTCGTTTATGGCCTTCAACGCCTCGCCGATCTTGCCGCCGCTCGAGTCTAGTGTTTTTGCGGCGGCTATTAGAGCTGCGTCGGCATCAATCACTGCGGCGATCCGCTTTTCGTTGCGGTCTTCGTCGAAGATGCGAAAGGCCTCCTGATTCATAAACTCGCTGCGGTATATCACGCGATCGTCGAGTTCTTTTTCCTCGGCCGACAACTGCTGGACGTCCAAGGCCGCGAGCCTCTCTCCGACGTACGAGCGAACTTGCTCGTCCGAGAGGCGGCATTCCATTTCACCCTCGCAGCCCGGAAAATCCGGAATCTCGGCGCGAATCTCTTCTAAAGCGTTCATCGTTCGGACCTACGACGTTCCAATCCGCGAGGCCCGCCGCTCCGTTACCAAACCGGGGGAACCGCTCAATGAAGCGAAACAAAAGACCTTGGAAAACGCAACCCGGCTCATGGCGCGCGTGCGAGCGCGCGACTCGGCCGCGTTCGAATCTTTGTACGATGCGCATCACCGCCTGGTGTACGGCATCGCTATTCGCATTCTCGGAGATACAAGCGCGGCCGAGGACGTCACGCAGGCTGTCTTCCTTAAAGTATGGACTGCACCGGACCGTTTCGAGAGCGGCAATTTTGCCGGCTGGATCGCGCGCGTCGCGCGCAATCTGGCGCTCGATGCCCTGCGCCGTAAGTCGCGTTCGGAAACCGAGCTGAGCGAAGCCATGCCGGACAGCGACTTTCTGGAAGAGTGCGTGTTTTCCGATCTCGACGCCGCCAGTGTTCGCCGCGCGCTTGCGCAACTGCCGCCAGAGCAGCGAGAGCCTATCGAGCTCGGCTTCTTTGCCGGTATAACGCACGCTGAGATCGCGCGGCGCACGGGCATTCCCCTGGGAACGATCAAAACGCGCATCCGCACAGGTCTTCGCCAGCTGCGCAACGCGCTCGAGGGAGCGGTGACCGTATGAACGTGCACGATGCGATGCTCGAAGACGTAGCGGTCTATGCGCTGGGCGCGCTGCCGCCGAAAGAGGCTGCCGCCATGCGGCAGCACTTGGCGAGCTGTGCGGAGTGCGCCGCCGAGTACCGCCGGCTTAAGCCCGCTGTCGACGCTGTCGCGTATTCGGCCGAAGCCTGCCTCGATCTCGCGAGCGGCGCCATCGGCCCGAGTCCCCGGCTCAAAGCACGGATCATGGACGAGATCCGCCGCAGCGCGCCGCCGCGCCTCTCGAACGTCGGCGAAATGCGCGCCGTTCGCCCGATCGTGTGGCCGGCGTATGCCGTCGCCGCCGCCTGCCTGGCGATCGCGCTCATTACCACGGTCTTCAACATCTCTTTAGATGAAGAGCTGCACCAGTCGAAAGCGGACGTCGCGCAGCTCCGCACGCACGCAAATCTGCTGACGCGTCAGGTCACCGCGCAGCGCACCGAACTTGCCGATCTCACGTCGTCCGACTCGCAGCATTACGCGGTCGAAGGAGGCGAGGTCGTCCGTCACGGCAACCAGCTCTACATTGCGATGGAGACGATGGGCATGCCGCCGCGGGGCAAAGTCTATCAGGCTTGGGTGATGCGCAGCGGTGCAAACCGGATGACGCCTTCGGTCACGTTCATGCCCGACCGCAACGGCATAGCCGTGATCCATGTGCCAGTGCAAGCCTCGAACGTTGTCGAGCTTGCGGTCAGCATGGAGCCCGAAGGCGGTAGCAAACAGCCGACGAGCAAGCCGACATTCGTAGTGAAACTGAGCTGACCGCGCCCGGAATTCGGCGCCTCCGGCGCGCGGACGACGCGGCTGCGCTCGCATATCTGGACGCATCCCCGTATGAAAACGTTTTTCTGAGCTGGACGATCGCTTTCCAAGCAATTCCATCGGTTCGATCTTTGCTCTACGTCTACGGCGATCGCACTCGCGTCAGCGGCGTGGGCTTCTTCGGCCGCCAGATCGTGTTGGCGGCCAACGACGATCGCGTTGTCGATGCGTTCGCCAAGCTCGAACCGGCCAATCAGTACGAGCGTATGATCGTTGGTCCGCGAAGGACGGTGGAACGGTATTGGGACCGGGTTCGAGGCCGTCACGCCGCGCCTCGCCTGGTGCGCGAGAGCCAGCCGCTGATGGCCGTCGATCGAAAGACGCTGCGAGGAAGTTCGAGCGGCGTCACCGTCCGCCGCGCGCGCCCGATGGAATGGGAATCGGTCGCGCTCAACTCCGCCGCGATGATCCGCGAAGAGCTCGGCTACGATCCGCGAGCCGGCTCTGCCGAATTCGATGCGAATGTGCGCGGGTCGGTCGAGCGAGGCACGTGGTGGATCGGAGAAAACGAAAACGGCCTATGCTTTTACTGCAGCGCCGGTCCCCATAGCCCGCGCACACTGCAGCTGCAAGGCATTTGGACGCCGCCGGAATTGCGCGGACACGGCCTCGCAGGCGCGGCGCTATACGGCATTTGCAATATGCTGCTGAACGAAAATCCTACACTCTCGCTCTACGTCAATGACTTCAACGCACCGGCACTGCGTTTGTACCGCCGGCTTGGATTCAACCAGGTCGGCGAATTTTCGACGCTGCTTTTTTAACGCGCGGCGTAGCGATACTGACCGGGCAGCCACTCGCAAATGCTGCCGTCTCGCATGACGAACGATTCGCAGCCATCGACTTCGGGGTTGAAATCCACGTTGCGCTCCTTGGTTGCAGGCCAATTCACAGCCGGCTCGCCGCGCGCGGCGGCGCGCGCTTTGGTGTACGAGAACTGCGGCATCTTCGTAAGCGGATTGAGCGCCTGCGTGAGGCGTTGCGCATCGGTCATGTAGGCCAGCTTCTAAAGGAGCGGCGAAGTTCCCGCGATGCGCAGCGAGCCGACGCAGCGAGCGATGTGGGCCTCCGGCCTGGGCTGGGGTCTGGACGCGTTCGATTTTTATCTCTATGTCTATGCCCTGCCCGCGATTCTGGTTACGTTCGGGTTAAACAAATCCGCCGGCGGATTGCTGGCGACGTATATGCTGGCCGCGAGCGCGATCGGCGGGATTACGATGGGCACGATCGCAGACCGGATCGGGCGCCGTCGCGCGCTGATGATCTCGATCGCGTGGTACGCGGTCTTCACCTTCTTGTGCGGGCTCGCGCAAACGTACGCGCAGTTGGCGGTTCTGCGCGCATTGGAAGGCTTTGGTTTCGGGGCGGAGTGGGCTGTGGGTTCGGTCCTGATTGCAGAATGGTCGCAAGCCGATCGGCGCGGACGTAATCTTGGACTCGTGCAAGGTTCGTGGGCGATCGGGTGGCTGGCGGCCAATCTCGCCTTTCAAATCGTCTTTTCGCTGAGCTCGCCAGCGATTGGATGGCGCTACTTGTTCTTCTTGGGGATTCTTCCAGCGCTTGTGCTGCTCTACATACGTCGCAATGTCGCCGACGCGCCCCGCTTTCGCGCCCAATCGTCGTTCACGCTCGCAGAGATTTTTCGACCGGCGCTGCTGCGCACCACCATGCTAGCATCGCTGCTCGCCATTGGCGCGCAAAGCGGTTATTACGCCTTGTTCACTTGGATGCCGACATACTTGACGGCTCAACGGCACTTGGCTGCGGTGACGAGCGGCTCGTACCTCTATCTCGTGATCGCAGGCGCTTTTGCCGGTTACATAAGCGCCGGATACTTGAACGATCGTCTGGGACGCAGGCGTACGTTTGCACTCTTCGCGGTTTGTTCGGCGATCATGGTACCACTCTATCTGTATTTCGTCGCCGCGAATTGGCAGCTTATAGTAGCGGGACCGCTGCTGGGCTATTTCGCATCGGGAATCTTCAGCGGCTTCGGTCCATACCTCAGCGAGCTGTATCCGGATACGGCGCGCGGGGCGGGGCAAGGGTTCTGTTACAACCTCGGCCGCGGTGTCGCAGGACTAGGACCGTGGGTAATCGGCTTGCTGGCTAAACACTATCCGATTGGCAGCGCGATGACGGCGATTGCAATCGGCGCGTACGCGCTGGTCATCGTGGCGCTCGTTTTCCTTCCCGAGACACGAGGGATCGAGCTTTCTCAGGATATTCCACGAAATCAGGCTTACAACTAAGCTATGAGCAAACTCCTTATTCTCTTTGCGATGCTCGCGTCGATACCGGCGCTCGTGCTCGCGCAAGCAACCCCGCCGCCGGCTCCGGCAGCAACGTTTGCGCCTTGGTCCCGTCCAGATTTTGGAGCGATGCGGCAAGCAATGCAGCAGCAAGAAACGCTGCACAAACAATTTCGGGCGAAGGTTCTTGCCGCGATAACGCCGGCACATCGGAACCTGCTCGCTTCCGTCATTGGGCAAATGGCGATTGCGGCAAGCCCTGATCCGCGCATTGCCATTCAAAAACTCGACGCTGCACTTTCAAGCGCCGAAAAACAAGCGATCGTGCACGCGGCACAAGCGTTCATGTCGCAACAGCGTGCGCTGCGCCAGCAGATGATGGCAAAGTTCCACGCCGCCAACCCAAATGCGCCGTCGCCGCGACCGATGCCGAGCCGCGAACCCAGAGCTGAGCGGGCGCCGGATCCGGGAGCGTTGCTGTTTATGCTTGCTACCGGACACGGTGGCGGCCCCGGCATGCGCGGCCGCGGCTTCATGGAGCGCGGCAGATTTGGACCACCCGGCGAATTCGGTCCGCCCGGCGGGTTCATGCGGCGCCCGCGTCCCTCACCGACGCCTTAACTCTTAACTCAAGGGAGAGCCATGGAGCGCGCATCTTCGGATGAGCGCTCTTTTTTTTGACGAACCGGGCTTCGATGGCAGCGACAAATGAGTTACGCCGGGTGTTGGGACTCTGGGCGGTTATCGCGTTCGGCGTTACCAATCAGATCGGCGCGGGTCTCTTTTTTGTATCGACGCAAGTTCAACAGACGGCACCGGGTGTCGGCGATCTCGTGCCGTGGCTGATGATTATGGGCGGCGCGCTGACCTTTCTCACCGTGATTGCATACCGATATTTTTTTGCGTCCGGCTTGGTCGGCGCGGGCGGTGAATACGTAATTGTTTCCCGAGCCGTCAATCCATTCAGCGGTTTTCTCGTGACATTTCTCGCGTGGTTCGGAATGACGGGATCGCTGGGAACGCTGGCCTATGCAGCGCCCAAATTTTTGGCGACCGCGTGCAGCGCGATCGGTGCCGCCGATGTGGGCCGGTTTCTTTCATCCGATCGCGGCACGCTGATCGCAGGACTGGCGCTGCTATGGATCGTCTGGCTGATCCACGTGCGCGGCATACGCTTGGCGGCAGTGCTCGCCGTGCTTTCGATGTGTGTCGCCATCGCCGTATCCGCGGTAGTGATCGCTTACGGTTTTGCAACAAGTCCGCAAGCGTTCGCGGTCGCGTTGACGACGCATCTGCACTTGCCTGCCGCACATGTGGCGGAGGCCGCGCCGGTTCATCGCATCGATTGGAGCGCCGCCTTCGGAACCGCACTGCCTTTGCTGTTCTTTGCCTATCTCGGACTCTCCACCGCAACGCAAACGGGCTCCGAAGCCGTTGATCCTCGTCGCACGTTAGGCCGCGGCGTGCTGATCGCGATCTGCATCGTTACGTTTATTTACGTGCTGTTCACTTTTGCAATCTATCATGCGGTGCCGTGGCAGCTGATCGCCGGATTAGCAAATCTGAAACTCACCGCGTACACGACGTCAACCGGTTTGCTCGGTTTGGTGATGCCGGCGTGGCTGGCATCGCTCATGAACTTTTTCGTCGCGTTCATCATGGTCAAGACGTTCATTCCACTTTTCTTGGCACAATCGCGCTGGATTTATGCGTGGAGCGCTGACGGTTTAATCCCACGGCACTTTGCGCGCACGCACCGAATCTATGAAACGCCGATTCTCGCGCTGACGATAAGCGCGCTCTTGGCTTCGCTCAGCCTCTTTGAATCGATCGCGCTTGCTACGTCTTCGGCGTGAATCTGCGCGTGTTTTCAGTGATGGGTGTATTCTTTTTCGTCGGCCTCGGACTCTGGCTGTATCCGGGAGATGCACGCAAACGCTGGATGAAACTCTCTGTCGGCCTCGCGATCATGGCCTTCGCGCTCTGGTTTGCAATCTCAATTGTACTCACGACGCACGCGCAAGCATTCTACTTGCAGCCGGCCGTGCAAGCCGTTATCGTTGCGGTTATCGGCGTACTGATCTATCGCTTTCGATCTGGATCGCACCGTCAGGTTCCAGCAGCGGTAAACCCGGAACCATAACGTTCGGGTATTTCAAGCCTGTGCCGGTATTAATCGCCAGCACGCGCTCATCCGGCGCAATCCAACCCCGTTGACGCAATTTCTGTGCTGCCACCACGGTCGCCGCACCTTCCGGACACACGAACATTCCCTCCGTCGAACCAATGCGCTGTTGCATGCGCACAATGCTCTCGTCGCTCACCGCAATCGCCATGCCATTGCTTTCGTAAAGCGCCTCCAATACAAGAAAGTCCCCAAGCGCTTTGGGGACGTTGATACCGAATGCGATCGTGTGCGCGTTCTCCCAAAATGCCGATTCGTTCTTGCGCTCGTCCCAGGCGCGCACGATCGGCGCGCAGCCTTCAGCCTGCACTGCAACGAAACGCGGCAGGCGCTCGTCGAGCAAACCCATTGCCTGCAGCTCGCGCAGCGCTTTGTAGATGCCGATCAAGCCGACTCCGCCACCTGTCGGATAGACGATGACGTCGGGTACGTTCCAATCGAATTGTTCGACTAGCTCGAAACCCAGCGTTTTCTTTCCTTCGATGCGGTAAGGTTCTTTCAGCGTCGACACGTCATAGAAACCATATTTACGGACCGCTTTGCTGACAATCTTGCCCGCGGCGCTGATCAATCCGTTGACGAGCCAGACATGAGCGCCGGCAATCACGCACTCCACGCGATTGATCGTGGGCGCGTCTTGCGGCATCACGAGATACGCTTCCATGCCGGCCCGCGCGGCGTACGCCGCCCAGGCGCCGCCTGCGTTGCCGTTGGTCGGCATCGCAAAGGCGGAGATCCCGAGTTCGCGCGCGCGCGAAACGCCGACCGCAGCACCACGCGCTTTGAACGTGCCGGTGGGCAAGAGTCCTTCGTCTTTAACGAAAAGCTGCTCGACTCCGAGTTCCACACCAAGCGCGCTCAACGCAACGACCGGCGTAAACGTCTCGCTAAAGCTGATCCGGTTGGTGGGGTCACGCAACGGTAAGAGCTCGGCATAACGCCAAAGCGACGCCTCGCGTTTTGGGAGTTCCGATCGGGTAAACGTTTTGGCGGCGGCTAGGAGATCGTAGCGTGCCACGAGCGGCGCGCCGCAACGGCACAGATGTTGCGGAAGATCCGCATCAACGCGCGTGCTGCATTTGGGACACTCGAGATGGGAGAGCGCGCTTGACGCACTCGAACGTGACGGCAGAGGCTTAAGCCGTAAGGCCGGAAGCGGCTCCCCAATTTCGCTGTGGGGGCTTTTTCATAAGGTCTGTCCGCCGATTCGCGTCACGCCAAAAAGTTCCCACCGCCGAGTAGAGGCAGGGCTTGACGACGAATGGCCGGGCCATGCTCATAACGCCTCGCGGCGAGTCGCGTTATTTCGTCCTGGTATTGTTCACGATCTCGATGATCGCCGGCTCCATGCTCTACGGTGGTGTCGGGGCGCTCGTTCCGTACGTGGGGCGCGTGTTCGACTTGCCGCACGCGCAGTTGGGGTTGATTGCCACCGCCAGCGTATTGGGCGGCGCGGCTGGTTATGCGATGGCTTGGCAATTGACGGCCGCGATCGGCATCCTGGCCGCCGTGCCGGCGCTCTTAGCGACCAAAGTCATGCGCCAAAAAGTCGCTGCCTGACCGATGCAGCTTGCCGTCGTGGTCAAACCGGGATCGCGACACCCCGGCATCACTCTCGAAAACGATGTGCTCGTCCTATGCGTGCGCGAACGAGCGATTGAAGGCGCCGCGAATCAGGCGTGTATCGAGGCGCTGGCCAAAGCGCTTAAAATCGCGCCGTCCCGGATCGCGTTGATCCGCGGCGCGCGCAGCAAACAAAAAATCTTTGCGATCGAGGGTCTGGACTCGCTTGCGGCTGTCGATCGCCTCGCGCGCGAGCCGTACTCAGGGACTTAGGCTTGGCAGCTTGGCAGCTTGGCAGCTTGGCAGCTTGGACAGCTTGGCGGGAAAGTGTAGGAATCGAACCTACCAGCCGGCTTGCACCGGCCTCAGCGGTTTTGAAGACCGAGCGGGCCACCAGACCCGTACTCTCCCATAGCCTTATTCTATAAGGGTTCTCACGCATCGAGGGACTGAACGACCGTCCAAATCTAACAGAAATCTAACAGCCCTAACAGACCTCATCCTGCCATGAGTTTGTCGAACCCCTGTGCTGCCTTTCTATCCTCGCTTTGATAGACGCTGATGTAGTAGTCCATCGTAACGCCAATGTTACTGTGACCTAACCGCTTACTCACGACTTCGATGGGTGTTCCGCTTTTGGCTAGTAGGCTTGCGTGAGTGTGTCTTAGGTCGTGGAACTTTATCTTGGTTATGTTGCAGCGTTTCACGAGGTCATGAAACGCTGTTCCAATCTCGCCATAAGTTCTTCCACAAGGTTCTCATCGGCCACATCACCCTTCACGAACTCAAATTTCGGCGACAGCTTTGCAGATTGGAGGTTGCTGAGCCGACCGCTTGAGAGATCATCGAGCGCAACGACGCTCCATCCCAATTTGAGGTATGCGTCGCAGAGGTGGGAGCCGATGAAACCGGCTCCGCCGGTGATAAGAATCGTGTTCATAGAGAGATGATCCGGGCGTCGCCCAGTTCGTGATTGCGCCGTATTACGTTGCGAGTATCCACAATCAGGCTTGAATATCGCACCACATTTTCATAATCAATAGCTCTATGCGCAGTCAACACAAGAACGCAATCGGCAGCTCGTAGCTCGTCGCTCGTGAGCGGGCGCGATTGGAGCGGGTCGCTACGTCGTCGCCCTTGGTTGATCGCAGCTGCAAGGTCTGTGGTCACGGCTTGCCGTCTCTCCACCTTTTTCCGGCGCAGGTCGCGTCGTGGCGAGGGCGGGAGGTCTTTTTCGTCGACCTGGAGCCGCGGGACGAATGGGTCGTGGTACCGGACCCATGCGCACTTTGCGCGCAAACTTTCTATGATGGGGATCGCGGGACTCATCCGCACATCTTCAATATCGGCTTTGTAGCTGACGCCGATCACAAGTATGCGCGCGCGGCGCAGCGGCAGTCCCTCGTCATTGAGAGCGTTGGTAACCATTGAGACAACGTAATCCGCCATTCCGGTGTTTATTTGGTCGGCTAGCGCGATAAAACGCGGATAGTATCCGTATCGCGCAGCGATCCACGACAAATAGTGAGGATCCAGCGGAATGCAGTGTCCGCCTACACCCGGCCCCGGATAAAAAGGCATAAAACCAAACGGCTTGGTCGCCGCCGCCTCGATGACTTCGTGCGTTGCGATGCCGAGATTCTTGCACAGCATGGCCATTTCATTTGCCAAAGCGATATTGACGACGCGGAACGTATTTTCCCACAGTTTTGCGGTTTCGGCGACGCGCGCTGAGCTTACAGGGTGCACGCGCGAAACAACTCGTCCGTAGAGCGCGCAAGCAACTCGAGTTGAAAGAGCAGAGCACCCGCCGATGATCTTTGGAATATCGCGGACCTTATATTCGCGATTTCCCGGGTCCACGCGCTCAGGTGAAAACGCAAGCAGAAAATCATCGTCCAGCTGCAGCCCATTCGTAGTGAACATGCGCAGAAGCATGTCGCCGGTCGTACCGGGAAACGTAGTGGACTCCAGCACGACGAGCTGCCCTCGCCGAAGACGAGCAGCTATAGCCTCAACAGCGGAAACAATGTACGACATGTCGGGCTGCTTGCCGGCCTCAAGCGGAGTTGGCACGCAGATGATGATGCAGTCGCTTTCCGCTATAGCATCAAGATCTCGCGTTGCTCTTAAGGAACCTCGCGTGACCACATTTTGAAGATCGTTGTCGGTAACATCTCCAAGATAGGATTGTCCCGCATTGATAGCATCGACGCGCCCCGCGCCGATGTCAACTCCAGTGGTTTGAAAATTCGTCGCAAATTCGACTGCCAACGGAAGGCCGACGTAACCCAGACCGAGCACGACAACGCGCGCGGTTCCTGCTTCGATCTTCTCGAGCAGCGATTCGGCGACTGTAAGCCGCGGCCTCTCGATTGGTATCACTGTCTTCATGAAACCCTTTCGTTTAGGCGATATTATACTTGACGTAAATTGGGTACGTCAAGCATAATATCGCCTTCGTTTAACCCTCTCGTTTTTCCGCGACACCAGCGAGCGGCCAGATGCCTGGCCTCTGCCCACAAACGGAAATTCCCAAACTCGATGGTAAGCTACCGAAAAAGGGCGCCGCGTTTGCGGCGCCGCCAAAAACCGAGCCGATGA
>CAAGKR010038127.1_pt1 | contig 23819 bp, 26 predicted proteins | sample 2556971 | NCBI WGS metagenome assembly CAAGKR01 (sample SAMEA5207829, study PRJEB30636) | soil metagenome | biome: forest; feature: boreal; material: soil | place: USA | collected 2011-09 | depth 1 m | reverse complement strand
GCGTGGTGGCGCGGGAAAACTCAAGCGTGGTGGCGCGGGGACAGGTATGCGTCCGCGTTTATTCGGACACCGCAACGATTTTACTGTTTGCTTTCGCTGTTGCCTTCGCGACGGTTAAAGCGAAGATCCAAAAGAAGTCTAAAACGTGTACGGTTGTTATACCGGAGATCAAAAAGGGACTGGATGGATGGCTCGACAATAATGCGATCAAACCGACCGAGAAACTCATCCTATTCAAACGGGTATCAAAGGATTTTCGCACACAAGAGAACCAACCATGGGAAACCAAGTGGACAATCGGTTCGACCGTAAACCATCCCAGCTATAAACCTAAGAGCGGCGAGTGTGGCGCAGGAAAGTTTCATGCTTGCTCACGACCGTACTTCTGTGATGAGTTCCGTTCGGTAAAGGGTGATCGCTACGTTGCTATCAGCGTACCACGATCCAACGTCTACGCCTGGCCCAACCCTGAATACCCCCACAAAATCGGATTCGGAGAGTGCGAAGTGCTTTACGAGTGTGATCGGTTCGGAAAGAAGCTGGGGTAATGATCTAGCCAAATGATTTCCCTTAGCTCCATTCACGGGCCTTCCGAACGGATCAAGGCGAGAGCGAAACGCTGTTTCGTCCGCAAGGAGTCACCCGATACTTACATCGTCAAGCCCCGACTGCATGGGAAAACTCGCCGTCGAATCCGATTTGAGTTGAGAGGGAATCAATTACTTGCTGAATGCCGAGACTTTTACAAGCCTTACGCAGAGTGTCCGGCTTCAAAGTTCCGGCTCGGCTGTTATCACGTTGTTGCGGCACTGCACAGATTGGAAATTAACTCTCGAAGGGAAACGAGAAAAGCTGCATGAACTTCCACAACTCAACTTTCCGATGTAAGCCTCGTGTTCGCCGTTGGGTAGGACGCAAGACCTTAGCCAACATGAAGGTGCGCGCTCAATCGTTAAGGGCAAAGTCTGAAACCTCTGCGGAGCGTAAGTGGAAACGGGCAGTCAGGGAGAGAGACGATTACTCCTGTCAAAGATGTATGGCAGTGAGGTATCAATACATTCACGTTCATCATATTGCACCACGATCCAGAAGACCGGATCTAAAACTAGAACTCAGTAACGGAATCTGCTTGGACTTGAAATGCCATATGTGGGTACATTCACATCCAATTCAAGCGACAGAGCAAGGACTCTTATCGGACGCGACATATGAGAAAGCGAGGCGAGGATGAATAACGCAGAATGGAAAGAATACCGCCGACAGACAAATAGCAATGACATCGATCCGCCGGTCGTAAACACGGGTGACGTGCTGGCGTTGCTGGATGAGTGCGACGATCTACGTAAGGCGTTGAAACAGTCAGTTAGCGCTATGACTCTTGCGCTCACACGCATCCCCTACGGCGATAAAGAGCCACAGGTAATTCGGAAACTGAAAGCCGCGATTCAACAAGCGAGCGTGATTACTGAAAGGGGACTGTGAGATATGAGTAACACGTCATCAAGTTCATCAGGTGGTATCGGATTTGTTGGACTACTCACGATTGTATTTATCACACTGAAACTTACTGGCTACATTACATGGTCATGGTGGTGGGTTTTGTCACCAATATGGATCGGGGCTTTGTTTGTAATTAGCATTCTAGCCATCTTCTTACTGCTCGCGCTTATAGCCGCGACAGCGTCAACACCCCGGCGAACAAAAGGGAACTAGCCCGTCACGGTAAAGGAGTAGTTTTCCTTTAGGATTGAAACGGAGGATTTGAAATGTCAAAAGCAATTTCAGCTAATGAATCCCGCGAAGATGAGGCGAGGATAGAACGAGTTTTGGGAAATGAAGTACGCGATCATATCGAGATGGAAGTTAATGAGGATTCTTCTGTTAAGCAGGAAAAGAACTTCTCTGGCGATTCGGGCAAGGGAACTAGCCGCGCTCGAAGCGAGCGTCGGACAGGGTTGGGCGCTGCCCACTCTTATCTTCCCCGCGTTCTGCATACGCCTGAAGATGATGAGGGCATCGAGTCTTATGCAAAAGGCGTGGTAACAGGGGTGATGCGGTCAGCAACGCCTAATGTCGTTGGTTCGCTTCTCGCCCGTATCCGCCAGATGGTCGATCAGAACAGAATCAATGACGCACTAATGCTAGAAGGTTCGCAAAAGATAAATGAACTCAGAGACGAGAACGCGCAGCTAAAAGAACACGTCAAAGATTTGAATCACGACATTCAGGCCGCCGTAAACGAAGCGAACTGGCAATCCAAACAGGGAGAGGACTACGGTAGCTATTAGCCCTGATTCCGGTGCGAGAAACGCGGGATAACAACCGCTAATTAGAAGATGGCCGTTCTCCATTTCACCGGAGGATTTTATGAGTGATTCACAAGACTTGTTGCCGTGCCCACTATTTGAGACGCGAGACTTCCACGGCTGGCGGTGGCTTGGCTGGCCGCTGACTACCCAAAATTGTGAGGAACGATGGTGCGAGGTGTGTTGGCTGCGACAAGTGCCAATTAACGGCAAGTGGACAAATAGTGGGCACAAAGCTGCGCTGGAAAACTGCCCATCGGAGCCTAACGTAGAACTCAAGAGTTGTCCGTTCTGTGGAGGTGACGCAATTATAAGGCTTGAGGATCAAGTTGAAACGCCAGATGATGAGTGGTGGTACGTTGACTGCGCGGCGTGCCCTATTCAAACCTATCCTCAAATCACGAAAGCAGAAGCCGCTCGTATCTGGAACACCCGCTCTCCATCCGTAGCCTCAACTACTCAACAGGATGAAACGGAGTTAGGGAAATGAAGAACAAAACGACGGACAGACAAGGTTAAATGGCTACCAAGCGAAAAGGTGTAAAGATCGGCGGCGTTGGAATGCCAGCCACGCTGAAGCTGAATGAGTTTGGATCTCAGGTCTGGCACGCATTTGGCGAACCGCCATACTTAGTTGGCAGCGCAATGCGATCAAAGAAGTGGCGCGACGTGGATGTAAGGCTGATTCTTGATGATAAGACTTACGCAAAAATGAAATTAGGTGATCCAAAAGACCCGCACCGTAATGGTAAGTGGGTTGCGCTGTGTTGGGCGTTTAGTGAGTTAGGCCGATCAATGACGGGGCTGCCGATTGATTTTCAAATTCAGCAACAAAGTCATGCAAACGAAAAGCACAAAGGTCGGCGCAGTGCAATTGGATTAGTCGAACTGCGCTTTACGAAATGAAAGGAAGCGAGGTTTTGATGAAAGTTGAAACGCGGGAGTTTAATGAAGGCCGAGTGCGTCATCTTATCGTGCTGCCAGAAGCGGAAGAGAGTCGATTAGTTGACTGGGTTTTCGGTGACAAGCTAAAGAGCGGTGATGGCCTCATCGCCTCAGTGATGGGTGAAGTCCGACTCGCTGATGGCTACGGTGAGCACTACATCAGGCTAGAACAGGCGCGAGGGTTGATACTGGAAAAACATCTGCTTCGTCAACGCGAATTTTCTGAACGCACCTTCGGCCCCGGCGCTCGCGCCAAAGGCGTTGTCGATCATATTCGCAAAGAGCTTGATGAGGTTGAAGCGAACCCCGCAGACCTTTCGGAATGGATCGACGTAGCGATTCTCGCACTAGACGGTGCGTGGCGAGCCGGGTATTCGCCAGAGGAAATTACACGAGCCTTGGTTGCTAAACAAACCAAAAACGAACTGCGCAATTGGCCGGACTGGAGGACCGCCCCAACGGATCAAGCTATAGAGCACGACCGCGCGATCCCCGAAGAAACGATGCCGGGAGGGATGTTTTGAGCAGCCCTCAACCTGGGGATGATTGCAGAATAACAACCGAGGAAAAGCACGGTGCGGTTTTCCGCATTAAATAGAATGCAAGTCCGTGCCTGGCTAGTCATGATAGGCGCACCGCCTCCTGTCTTTGCGTGAGACGGGGAATCAAGGTCAAGGCCGACAGCCGCTAGCCGGGCACTGCACGAATGATTTTGGGGATATTTTATGACTACTGAGGAACTAGCAATGGAACAGCGGTGTCAATGCGGTCATCGAGTAGAGCAGCACGCGATAGATCGTGGTGCCTGTCTTGTGTGTGGCACAGTAAGGCAGCAGTCCGTCTGTCGAAAGTACGATGAACGAGTCTACACTCAAGCTCAAATGGGCGAAGCCTTAGCCGCAGCCCGCGATGAGGAACGGGAGATATGCGCGAAAGTTGCTGACCTATGGGCTAATAGTCACTCATGCGATTCACACGACTACGAACCTTGTTGTCATGTAAGAACAGGTTTCAGTGTTGCCGCTGCGATTCGCGCACGTAAGGAGACAGAAGAATGAGGGATTGGATACCAGTCATTATCCTTGGCGTTATTTGGATAGCGATTTGTTTGGTTTGCTTGATAGCCAGTCTTCCAGAAGTTAAAGATAAGGAAACAAAGTGAAATACCAGCACAGCGACATATTTGGTTCAAGTGAACTTGAAACTGAAGAACCGACATGGCAAATTTCCGAATGTCCTAACTGCAAAACTGCCGTGGATAAAGCGGTAGCTAAGGAACGGAAGAAAGTTTGGAATGAAGCGATAAGCGTAGTTTCAAGATTTAGCAGAAGCATCCGCAAGGTTGACGTGATGAAAGCCCTTGAGGCTGCACGTAAGGAGACAGAGTAATGGATAAAGAATTATTGTCGCTAGAGAAAATGACGCTGCATCAGTGTGTTTGCGACGCGGTTGGGTTGCTTAACCTATGCGTCCTTACCGAACCAGAACAGCGGGAAGCTCATAACATACTTCGGCAAGCCCTTGTTGACTACGCTGATGCGGAACTGAAAGTCGCTGCCATCATTGTCCGCGCTCCATCCGTCTCTCCCGCTGAGTTAAAACCACAGCTTGCCCACAATACTCGCCAGATGTTTCTGAATCGCATCGCTAAGTATAACGATCCGCACAACCTCGAATGGGAGTGGGACGATATAACTGACAAATGGGAACGACACGCATTCAGCGCGTTCATGGATTTAGTTGCGACCGAAGAAGCACTTTTAGCTGCACGTAAGGAGACACTGTGTCGTCAATGATCTACCACTAAGGTGAGCACGGCGGGCTAGTGTGCCAGTTGCAGACCTCGGCAGAGCTGCCTGCCTGCGTCGTAGCTTCCGCCGTGTTCGAATACCCCGAGTTGCCGGTGCCGTTGTAGGCCCGCACGCGATAGCGGTAAAGCGTGCTGGCGGTAAGTCCCGTGTTCGGGTAAGTCGTCACCCCGGCGCTAACCGTCGCGATCTCCGCGAAGTTTGAACAGGCCGCTCCAGCACACCGCTCGATCTTAAACCCGCTCTCATCGCCGGAGTTGTCCGTCCAGCTCAAATTGATTTGCGAGGATGAAGCGGCTGTTGCTGTAAGTCCCGACGGATCAGTGGGCACGGTGCCGGCGACACTTGTGGTTGTGCGATAGATTCCGTAGCCGGTAGGCTGAATACCCACATAGGCTTTTCCATCTGGTCCAAGCAACATAGTGTGATGAAAAAGCGATCTTGTGCCATCAGCATCGTTATTGTTTATGGCACCTGCTGGGATGCCAGTGTCTTCTAGAGTGTAGCTCGTGCCATCATCGGTTGAGCTATACATTCTGCCGCCGTGTGCCAATATCTTTCCGCTTAAAAGAAGGAAATCGTGAGCGGTGTTGTTGACCGTGAATAGTGTTACCGGATAACCAGTCGCGTGAGCCCATCCGCCGCAAGCTGGGAGACAAGAACAGGTAGGTGGGCCGGTGCAGGTGAGCGGACTCACCGCACCAGTGTGAACAAAAACGCCACCAAAGCCTGCTCCTACAAGTAACTGGCCCGCGCTATTTACTTTCAGCGCATCAATGTTGAGCATCGAGGAATCAGTAGCGTTTATCCCTAACCAGTGCCACGTCACGCCGTAATCGGTCGAGTAGTGGACCCCGTCGTGATCTGTTGCAGCATAGACAGTGCCATCTGGTGCTTGGTAAATGCTGTAAACAGCGTTTGAGCCGTAGCCCGATCCGCCGCCGCTCGTTGCGAAGTAGGTATTGTTTATAGAAGTGAACGACACACCATCATTGGTGGATTTTAAGATGTCATATTCTAGGCACCGAAGAATATTACCGTTAGCTAACTGAACCTGGTCACCAGGATAATAAGAAGTGGTACCAGTAATTGCGCTCCACGTCCCGCCGCTAAGTCTCCACAACTGAGTGACTCCAGCAATCCTCACACTAGCTAATAGTGAGCCAGCGGAAGTTGGAATCATATTTGCAACGAAAGTTGGAGTCGCACTGAAGCCAGTGTTCAGGGCGGTCCATGTAGTGCCGTTATCGTCTGAGTAGGAGACTCCAGCAGCGTGCCCAGCGTAGAGTCGCGTGCCAACGCGAGCTATGGTTGTCACCGCATCAGGAGCAGTAGTTACCTTTTCCCAGGTGAGGGCTTGAATGCTGGGGTCGAAGCCTAGCGCCGCTGATAGTGTGGTGTAGCTCACTCCAACATCCGTTCCATCACTTGCTGCATTTTTATAAGGGCTGTCACTTGCTAGTCGGTAATTTACCGTCGCAGGGTTGACCCACTTGATTGCTACGTGAGATTGGTCAGTGTTTATAAAGTTGCTGGGATAACGCGAGTTTAGCGGGCCATCACCGATGATTTGATCAGGCGTGCGGTTATCTGTGAGGACGTTCTTCTTAAACTCTGAACCGTCAATAACATTGCCCCCGCACGTCGCGGTGATACCGGGCCAAAGATTCGGCCCACCACTCTGGCAGTTGAGGCCGTACAAATTGTGATTAGTGAAATTGTCCCTGAACACGAAGCCAGGCGAATCCACGCCCTGTCCTACAATCATCGAGCCACTCGTAGGTCGAGTTAGCCCTGGATAAGTATTATGCGTAACAGTAACATTATCCGCCGATGACATTGAGAAAAGAATGTTCTCTACCCCGGAATCTATAAGATTGTTGGTTATCAGCAGCGGCCCACTGCGCATGGTTGTATATTCGTTATCTTGCAGTTGTGGTCCACCAATCGGGTAGCCATAGATGCGATCCCAGTTTAGCGCTTTTTTCCACCAATTATTGCTGATCGTAATATTGAATAAACCTGACCACGGGTTGTTGTTTCCAATGACCGTGTTTCCCTGATTGCGGCTGGTCAGCACCAAATCACCCTCCCACCCTTCAAAAATATTCCCATCAATCAAAATATTTGTTCCTGACTTAATTTCTATAAAACCTTTTGGGCCATTCCCGGTGTTTGTTTGCTGTTCTCGTGGTAACAGTGTTGACGAGCCCCCGCTAAACGTCCAAACCGCTTCAGTAGAATTAAAGTTACATACAATCTGATTCCGCTGAATGGTGATGTCAATTGGGGTATAGCCTCTCCAAAGAGCCTCCCCCGGAGTGTCAGGGACTTGCAATAGCGGATTACCATTGCCAATGTAGCCATCGTAGGAACCCCACCCGATATAGCTGACTACACTACCTGCAATTCCGGTTACTTTAGCAATCTCCGCAGGCGAAGCTTCGTCTGAATGTGGGTTTCCAGTGACCGGCGTGCGCCCCCCGGTGGTATGAAACGATACAAGATCGTTCACGACAAGATTCGTCACGTTCGAGAAAGTTGCTGACCCCGTGTGAGTACCAGTGTCATATGTAGGACTGGTAATCGTCGCGCTATTTGGTGAACCCGCACTCGGTGCAAAGAATATCGGAGTAAACCAAGCCTCGATCCAGTTATTGTAAACAGTGAAGCGTGCTGCTGACCCCGCAAACAGAATGCCCTGAGAAGATTCAACGCCTTGTGAGATAGGTTGGTAGGCCCGGAATCCAGCAATGCGCGACTCTTTTATCGTGCTGTCGGCAGCATGGGCGTTAAATCCTCGGATCGACGTAGTAGTCATACTATCTGGCGTCGTCGTGTCATTAGTCGCTTCGTGAATCCAACAACGGTCAAAGATGAAATGGTCGCCACCAAGCTCGATCATTTCTTGCGTGACGACGCTTCCGCCTATATTTGTAAATTCAATACCGATGAACTGGTAGTGATGCGAACCGGCTGCGGTAGTAACAAGCGTGGAAGAACTATTTGGAGACACGAGCTTGGGCATCTGCGCAGCGTAAGCGGGAGTGATGCGCGTGCCACTCGGGGTAATCGTGCCGGTAGTTTGCACAGTGACGTAGCTAGTTCCCGCGCCGTAGTTCGGAATGGAAAAGTTTCCGCTAAAACTATCATTAGCGCGAATGTTGATCGTATCACCACCAGCCGCCGCATTGAAGGCTAACTGAGGACTATTGAAGGCGCAGGCAGTGCCCGAAGTAAATGGCGCGTCTGTTGTGCCCAGACAACTTGCGTTACCGTCCGTGCGCACGTAGTAAGTTGCCGCCCAACACGGTGCTGAGCAGCAAAGTAGAAAGATGATTGCGAGAAGATGTCTCATTAAGGAAGCGTACCTCCTCCAAAGTCATCAGCTAGAGAGATGTTCGTGCCGTCCGCTCCCCGAATCCCTATCTTGCCCGCCGCGCTGTAGGTAGCGTCTGTGCGAGTGCCTAATGAAGTCCACGATCCTGCTGCAGCCTTGAAATAAACTGTGATGGTGGACCCCACAAGAGACATCCCAAACGAATCGCCGGTAGCAATTGTTTGTGTGAAGTCCGCGCCTAGTTGAGTATTGGTCCCGCTGTCAATGCGATATAATTTTGCGCTGGTTGAGTTAACGAACAGGTAATAACCGTTTAAAGTGCCACCGCCAAGGTTGACTGTTCTCGCTACTACTCCAGGCCGCTCTGTCGTCATATTTGAAGCGGTTATGTAGACTTCGCAATCAGGTCCGAAGCTCGTATTCCAGTAAGCACTCGAGGGCGCTGTTGAACTGAAGGCTTGGTTACTGCCGGTCTTAGCGCCTGAGTCTCCCGAGAAAATAGTAGAAGTCCAGCTACTAGACGGGGGTGGCCCTTCATTAGCGCGATTGAAGTTGTCAAGAACGCTAGTGCAGGGAAAGGTAGAACAAGATCCGGCGGTGATAGGCCTTCTGATTACCGACTGAGCAGGAGCAGTGATAAGCGTAATGCACCAGCAAGCGACGGTCAGCAGTAAAACTAGCCAGCGTCTCATTGCGTCTCCTGTGCTAAAATACAAAACGGCTCGCTCACTGATTGCACGGTGAACGAGCCTAACCAAAACGCAAATCTTGACAGGAGATTCCCGCAATGGCTGAACAAGAACTTACCACTGAAGAATTGGCGACGGAAGAATGGCGTAATAGCCCGATCTATCCCGCTCAATATTCGGTTAGCAACTTGGGACGTGTACGACGGATTATCGGCGGACAAGGATCGCGCACAAATCACTTGCTCAAGCCGCGACCTACCAAAGATGGACACGTGCGGGTTGCGTTGTCGCGCAATCATCAACGGATCGATATCGGCGTACACCAACTGGTCGCAGGAGCCTTTCTTGGGCCGTGTCCACTTGGGTACGAGGTAAACCATAAATTCGGACAACCATCGAACAACCGGACTAGTAATCTGGAATACATGACGCACCTCAACAACGTTCAACATGCCCACACAGTTCTGAATGCGATTATCCCAACTAGGGCGCGAGGCGCAAAGAATGGTCGGCATCTTCACCCTGAGTCTTATCAAGGCAGTCGTAACGGCTCTTCCAAGTTGACTGAGGCGAAGGTGCTGGAAATTAGACGGCTCCGCGCTGCGGGTCTTACCTTGCAAACGATCGCGGATCGGTTTGCGGTCTCGAACGGACTGATCGCTCAGATTGCTTTGCGTAAGATTTGGACTCATGTCTAGCCTTACTGCGCTCTTCTTGTGGTGAGTTGTAGACCTAGAAAACTTACAACCCCGGTAATCGTATCGCCCGAGGTGGTGCGCTGACGCGATATTTCAATGTGCATCAGGTTGCCAGCCGAACAGCCCGTAATAGTTACAGCGGTGATCGTCGCATCATTGCTCTGAAGAGTGGTTCCCTTTGCTGTATCAGTTACCGTTGAAGCCGTGCTAAAGGCTGGGTTATCAACCGCACCATCAGCAACGCAAACTGTTGCGACATTCCAGATAACATCCCCGGAAGTTGCTGCCGCCATCCATCTAATCTTTGCGTCCACCGTCCCCGTGAAGTCCTCGGGCAACATCATGTTCGTCTGCGCGAAGTACATGCCGTCGGAGTCAGGAAAATCCAATGAAGCATTCTGCGCAGCCCCGCTGCTGCTGTTCTTACAAGTAGGTGTTGGCGCAAGACTCGTGCCTAAATCCCAAAAACTTGCTGCCGTTGCGTTGACGCAACCAGCACTCGCAAACCACGTTTTGAATGGCTGCGTAAGAGTGTTGCCAGTAGCTTCAGCGTCAAAACTTTTATTGGTTGGGGACTCAGTTGATGATGGAGTTGTGTAGTCAGTTCCAGCGGTCGCCGCAACAAAAGCACTCGTGCCGCTGGCTTTTGGTATTCCAGTCAACGTGGCTACGCCCGTACCGCCGTTGGCAACTGGAAGCGTGCCCGTGACATTCGACGCGAGGTTAACCAGCGACACGCCTGCCTCAAATATCTCCCTATTTGCCGTACCCGCATTGTTGCCAATGTAGAGCTTGTCGTCACCAGTGTTCCGATAAGGTGAGTTAGCAACTATTGCCGTGTTGTTGGCCTGCGTGCGAAAAGTAAGCGCCGGAGTGGTTAGAACTGTGCCCGCAGGAAGGCCAACAGTGCCCGTGAAAGTTGGAGAAGCTAATGGCGCTTTTAGCGCGAGGTCAGTGTTGTCAGCAACCGTGCCATCCCGATCCTGGAATGTGTAGGTTCGGGCAGCGGTCGTAGCATTGGTAAAAAAGTTTGTAAAGGTGTTCGCCGCATTCTTGAAGTCGATCTTGTAGAGTGTGAGTCCAGCATACCCACCTGTCGTATCCTTGCTGGCAGAGTTCTCAGGAGTGAAGCCCAGAGATGCGGTAATGTCTGAAGACGGAATTGCCGCCGCCGTGACCACGCCAGATGCCACCTTCACATAGCCCGTAAGAGTGTTGGAGCGTTTAAGGAGTTTGCCAGTGAGGCCGCTCGCTACAAGCAGTTCAGAGTCAGTGGACGACGCGGGTCCAACTACGTCACCTGTTCCACCTCCACCGCCAGTACCTTCAATGCTGTACCACTTTGTGCCATCTGCCTTCACGAGTGCGCCAGGGTAAGCTGCACCTCCGGTTGTAGGATCGGTTTTCGTGCAATCAATGCATTGGCGTACCTCACCTGGTGAAGGTGTGCCTAATCCGTTAAAAGTTGCCGTCGCAAACCGTCGAGACGTGCCCGTGTCGAACGTGGTCTGCGCGTGAGTAGAGGTACAAAAGAGAATTGTTGTTAATAGAAGTAACTTCTTCATTGTTCCCTAGGCCTCTTAGTTGCTGGCGATTAGTAACTCATAACAAATTTACTCAATGAAGGAATCCACGTAGCGATCATCGGTTTATTTATTACAGCCGTTGCCGCGCTGCCAGCAGCGACGAGAATGTTGCCCGTCCCATCATAGGTGAAAGCGGCAGTCGGAATGATTACTACTTCATGCACTACGCCTGCACCAGGGCCGGGCGGTAAGGTGATTGTTTTGATCAGTCCAGCCCCAACAGTGTGATAACGATACGTCGGCGCGATGGTGTTGGATGCAATCGTCAGTGCCGGGCCTTCGGTAGACAATATCATCTTAGTATTACCGAAGTTCCCGTAGTGATCCCAGTACGCCCAGTTCGTTGTCACCCCTCCGCTTCCGGTTGAAATGTTTACTCTGCCAGCATCGATTGCCCCGTCCGTAACAACGTCGATCTGGCCCAAAATCTTCCTTGTGCCATTAGCAATCGCATCATTATTAAACGTGATAAATCCCAGCGGGCTATTTGTGCCCGACTGTTTACTGGTAAGCATCAACCACGCTGTCTTTGTTCCATCAGATGTAGGCAGACCTCGGTAAATCTCTATTGTCGCGTCGTCGGACGTGTCCAAGTCCGATCCGGTGATATTGGTGGTTGGCCTGTACAAGTGCCACGGCTTGTTTGTTTGATGCAGTCGTAGGTTAGCGCCACCATTCCTAATTAGGGCCACGCCCCCCGGCACTGATTGACCTCCATAAGCGTAGGTGATGTCGCCGTAGAGCCAATTATTCGCATCGTCGATTGTGTTTACCGGAGCTGCCCATGCCAGCGATCCGTTGTCCTCCCAATCAAGCTGTTGGATAGTTAGTTGGTTGGTGTCAGTCCCGCTAGCAAAGTAAGAATCGTGTCCAGATGCTTTGATGATCCGAGTATTACCGACACATAGTATCTTCTGTGCCGTGGAGGCATGTTGCGCTCCCCTTAGGTCGATGGCTACTTTGGTTGCTGCGATAGTAATATCATTCGCGTTGACGAGCTCTCCCCATCGTATTCCGTTGTAATACCCCATGACCTCGACGTTCTTCAACATTACAGAATTTGGGATGAAGTCAATCGGCAACATCACACCATAGGAGGTAGAGGTTGTAGGCTCAGTGACCACCAGGCCGGTGATAAGGCCGCCGACAACGGTTAAACCAAGTCCGCCGACATCAATCCTCACGTTCTCCAGCAGAACATCGGGAATGAATCGAAGATCCAAAGCGCTATTGGTTGGGTTGGCGGGCATTCGGAAGACCATATTTTCAGCTTGAAAACTGATCCAGCTCATTGCATTGTGAGCAACTTCATTTTGACTTGCCGTACCAGAACCGTTGTTGGCCCTCACGCCAATCATGGCCCCATTCCCGCTGGCTAAGGTGCTCTTGAGAATTGTGAGTTTGTCAGTATCAGTAGGAGCGGCAGTAGGCGGCATCACGCTGCCAATAAAGCGAATGCCAATCATCGGCAGCGCACCAGGGCCAACTTTCGGAAGCACTAATTGCGAATTTGAAAAGCTAACATCTTGAAGCGTACCAGCAATGATGTAGGTTTTTAGATCAAACTGAATAACACCGCCTCTATTAGCTGCCACCGTGTTAATGGCAGCCTGAATTGGTGCAGTATCATCCGTCACACCATCGCCTTTTGCGCCCCACCATTCAGGATAGACCGGACTCACGGTGAGACTAATTGTTCCCTGCCCTGCGGTGAAGGCATAGAAAATCTTCGTAGGCGTAGCGCGAACTGGGCCTTGGATCGTAACCGTCCACGTCCCTGCTCCCGCATCCAGATAACCGCCATTCTTAAAATCAAGAGCTATGTTCGCTGGGACGGTGACATTCGCTGTGACGGTTGTTGCTCGGGAGATTGCCAGTGTGACTTGAGTAACCGAACCAAGATTTGTGACTGCGTTATTAAGGTTGTCGCCATACTCAGATACATCTACGGCCAAGGAATTCAGCCGCCCCCAATTTGTGCTGACAGCCACCGGAAAAGTAGGCGACTGCGGTGCGACGTTGAGTTTTGTTCTGCCCTTGACTACGTCTGAAGCATCGTTGAGCGTTCCTACTGCTGTGTTGATTAGTCCACTGACTTCCGGCGCAGTGAGATAACTGCTCGGTAGAGATGAGGGCAGTGCGTTGGGCTGATAATTGTATAACTGCGCATAAGTCACCGATGCACCTAACGTGTTGGTGATTACCCAGTTGGTAAACAAAAAGTCCTTAACTGCGTTGTTAATAAAGAACTTGGCGTTGGCCGTCACAATGGGCCGTGAGCTATCGTCGGTTGACGGAATGACAAACGATGGGATGATCAACGAGCCGCCAGATACCGTTACGGTGACCTCTTTGTAGAAGTTGCTGGTAGCAGTCCCGCACATCACGATATTGCCGAGGCTGTCCAAAAAGTTAGTGCCGGAACAGCCAGTGTAAAAAACCCGAAGGCGGATTGTCCCGGAGTAATTATGACTATTTGAAATGGTAAAGGAACTAACCGCGATGTCCGAAGCCCACGCACTCGCAGTCATCAGAAGGGTGAGGCAAGTTGCAACAAGTAGTTTTTTCATCACTGTATGGTGACACGTAGCGACCGCAATGTAATCGTGTCGGTCGCGCTGGCGGTTGAGAACTTTGCTGAGACAGAGAGAAATTGCTGCACGGTATCATCAAAGGTTGCGGTTGAAGTGTTTGGCGTTGGATCGAAGGTAATTACCAGGGCCGCAGTTTGAAACGCTCCATACCCTTCTGTATCATGCGTCCCGGTAGCACTTGACGTAAAAACATTCGTGTTCTCATCGAGAAGCCATCCCTGATTAGTAACCAGACCGGGCGTCACCGCGCTTGTCGTGGCTAGATTGACGACGGTGCCTGACGCACACCCGCTAACCGTGCAAACATCTACAGTGAGGATAATTGTGTCGGTAGCAGCCGTGGTAAAAACTCCACGCCCTTCTAGTTTAATTGTCTTCCCCGCAGCTAAAACATTAGCGGGAATCGCACAGTTGAGATTAAAATAGGTCTTAGAAGCGGTAGTGGTGATTGCCGTTGAGACCGCAGTGTTAGAACAGACTATTGGTGGTGAGACAGCGTTACCATTTAACTGAAAACCAGTTGTTGCGTTTATAGTGGTCGATGTGAAGGGTGCATTCGTAATGAGCACGTTCGATGCGTTTAGACCAAGCGTCCAATCAGCCCCAGTCGGATTGTTTTCCCACTCGATCAGTTCGTTGTTGCCAAGCCGGATCGCGCCAGCGTCGGCAGGGTCGGCGGCGGCTGAAGTTAGCGAGGTAAATACTGCGTTGCCAAGTGTGCCTGCATCCACTTCCTGACACCCGCTAACGCTCGTGCCAAGCCATACTTTTTTGGCGACATTGTTGGTGTACAGTTTCCCAGGGGTACAGACAGTGGGTGGATTCAAACTTGTAAACACGATTCTTTGAGTCGCGACCTGAGCGTCCGTCGCAACGGTGCCGATAAAAAACGCGATCAGTAAAAACAGGAATTTGTTCATTGAGATTTTAGTTAACCTTGTGCCATTTATTTCGCGCGAAAGAAAATTCCCACTGACGCAGTAGAAGCAAGATAGAGATACTTCTGACTTGGATCAATCACGTCTCCCATCATCCCCGTGGCCCGTTCAGCAGACCATGCGCCTGCATCCAACTCGTCGCCTGTATTATTATCAACCGTACTAGAGCTACCAGTAAAAAGTGATTGAAGCGCCGGAGCTTTGTAACGTAATTCCACGCCGATTGACGATCCGGTAAAACCATTTGCGGTAAGCACGGTCAAAAGATTCTGCGCGGATGCGCCTGTGACGCTTACGAGTTTATTGAATTCTTGAGCCAAGGTGTGACCTCCATACCCGCGAGCCTCGCCCCATAACAAGACTCGCGGATACTCAGAGACGTTTTGGCCTAGTACAGGCCCATTATATTTCCGACGTTGGTTACGAAGGTTGTAGGAACCGTAAAGCTCGTCAACGTTCCATACGTCTGCGCGGTTTGAACCAACACCGCATGAACGCCGAGCGTGTGCGTGTTGTAGCGAGCCGTGCCGCTTGAGTACTGCACCTGAATAAACAGCGTTCCGGGCGCTGCCACGTAAGCAACTGCAAACGGAACCAACTGATAAGCGTCAGTACCCGAACCAGCCGTAGACGCAGACTTAGCCGCCGCAATCGGGACACCCGCTGCGGTAGCTAACCCAACCGTCACACTACCCGTGACATCCGAACCATTGAACAGCGCGATCCCCGTGATCGTGCAATTACCGGGAACGATGATCTCTGAAACGTAGGTTTCAGTAACCACCGGGGTTGAGTTGTTACCGTCAGTCGAGACGTAGGAAGCGTGTTGCCCAGTGTGAACCCCGCGTGGCGACAAGACAGAGAAACTTGCACCAGCAATGATACAGTTCCACGTACCTTGCCCATCGCTTTCAGCCCTTACTGACTGTCCAGGCGTGACAGCGGTAGCCCCAAAGAGTGAATCGCCGCTCGCGGCTACGATAGTTACATTAGCGGTTGAAGCAGCAAGGTTCTTGATAATAACAATCCCCTGTCCACCCGTCCGGTTTGCTAAAACCAGACCAGCAAACAATCCTGAACTAGCGGGAAGCGTTGCGTTAGCCGCTGCTGTGATCAGAAACGGAACGAGATCGTCCGTTGCTGAAACTGTGTAGCTCGCGGTCTTACTCGACGGCGAAGATACGTTTGGCGTATTGAGTAAACTCATTGATTTATCCTCCTATGGGAACATTACCTCTTGCGATGCGCTAGGTAATTTAAGCGCCGGATATAATCCGAATTTAGTAGAGACCTCCAACTGAACCCACAACCGTAACGAAGGTGCTCGGAGCGGTGAAGCTGGTAAGCACGCCGTAGGTTTGAGCTGTCTGCACGAGCACACCGTGATTTCCAAGAATGTGCGTGTTGTACCGGGCCGTGCCCGAACTGTACTGCACCTGAACAAAATACGTTGCCGGGCCTTTTGCGGCGTAGGCAACGGCAAACGGAATGCGCTGAATCGCATCAACACCCGATCCCGCAGTCGAGGCTGACAACGCCGCTGCGATAGGAGCACCAGCACTTGTCGCCAATCCCACTGTTACGTTGCCTGTCACGTTCGTACCGTTGAATAAAGCAATCCCCGTAATCGTCAAGTTGCACGGCACGAAGATTTCCGAAACGTATGTTTCGGTGATTACCGGAATCGAATCGTTGAAGTCAGCGCTGACCTGTGGTGCGGTCTGCCCGATCCACATACCACGAGGCGAAGCGGTAAATCCAGCTGCCGCCGCAATGCCGCCAGTTGGGGTGATAACGCCTGCGTGTGCCTCTGGCCCTGCAAAGTTTGGCGCGGTCAGGGTTGTGATTGTGGCCGACGTGATAGTAGCTATGCCTTTGCTGGCATCTAATATCAGTGCTCTGCTTGCCGTTGCCACGCCGGGAGTGCTACCGGAAAATTCAACTCCAGTCTCCGTCTGATAAGCCCCCTGATCATCACACTTGAATTCCTCACCTGCCCATTGAGATGACAATAGATAAGAAGCTGCGCCGTTAATCAGTGCCCCACCACTTACTGTGATCGTGACGGCATTCGCATCCGAGGTCGTTTTGACTAGTCGGAAATTATGTTTTACGTAATTTAGCGCGGTTGACGCACCAAAGGACGGAAGCGTGATCGCGACCGCGCCGGCGGAAGTGTCAACTAGAACCAAATCATCTAAAATGGATACGACGTAGTCCGCTGTTACTCGTGCGGTTTTGAGAGAATGGTTGAAAGGCATTTCTTATACTCCTTGCGAACTTAATTCGCTGTTTTGAACTGCCCCAAACGAGGCGGGAAGGAACCGTTGCCGAAAGTCATTAAGCCTTTCGTTCGGGTTCCAGTTAATTGAATTGATTTGTGTTTGTGCTTCAGGACACCAGACCTTCTCGCTTTTCCCTTGAAGGCAATTAGTGCATCTTGGCAATCTGTCATCCGCCGGCGGCTCCGGTAATCCTAGTTCTTTACTTGCTTGCAAAACATCGCTATCTATCCACGTCCGAAGCGGCGCATACAGTTTTGTGTTACCACACTGCGTACCATCTTCAGGAAAGAAGTGTTTTCCTAAGATGGAATGTTTGTCTGTCTCACGATAGCCCGTAAGTGTTTCACTCCACGGATAGGCGAATGCAGGGATCGTTTCACGCGAGACGTTGGCCGCACACTCAACCCCATCTTTTACGTCTTGCAAGACTGGTATTACAACCGAGCCAAAAGAGTATTCATCTATCAGGGTCAACCCCTGATCGTTTGGCAGGTAATAAGTGTCTGAAACTGGAAAACTAAAGACAGTTAAATCCCAGTCCATAATGATCGACTCACACCATACTTGCCATTCCTTGCTTACGTTCTGTTTGAACCACACGATTGAAATCTCAGGGTTAATCTGTCGCGCTAAATATAAAAGTAAGTTTGAATCGCGACCGCCACTCCATGCCATGACAGGATTTGTTGCAGTCTTTAGGATATTCTGAATAGATTGTTTAGTTTCTTCGATCATGCCATTGCCGTTCCTGCATTTGCCGCGCCACCTCCAGCAATTCCCGCAATCTGTCCGAAGGTATCCAAGAGCGATGGGGAATATGTACTTGATCCCGTTCCTGAACTTGTGCCTGTCCCTGACGATGTGCCTGTCCCTGAACTTGCGCCTGTCCCTGACGATGTGTTTGTTCGCGGTGCGGTCAACCCCGCTAAGTATCTCTGTTTATCACCTGTTTGAGCATTTACGTCGTACTGCCCTTGGCGCATAGCTTGTCCTTCCTGCTGCATCAACTCACCTTCTCCGGCGCGTTGCGTGGCCTCTCTGATAGCAGGAGTCGTGTATTGACCAAGGGGATTACTAAAACTATCTTGTAAGTGTGTTCGTTCGCGGGCAAACCGATAGGGAATAGACGGGTCCATTTGCGGTTGCCAATCACGATATGCTGAAATGTCCGGCGAGTCACCAACTGTAGAAGTTGAAGTGTTACCATAGGCCGTATTCTGAGTGTTAGCCGTATTCTGAGTGTTCGCCGTATTCTGAGTAGTGGCTTGTGTGGTTTTTTTCTTAGTCATGCAACTTTCTTTTGCTCACTCAACCATTGCTCCCGCGTGCTCACGAGGTTGACCCACTGAATTACTCGCCCGCGATACGATCCTTTCATCATTGTCAGATGACTCTTAACGAACCCTACCATACTCGCCAAATTTAATAATGGTCTGTTTCGAGACGCCACCCACCCCGAAATTGACTTTGCCCCCCGCTCAAATAATTGCCAGCGAATTTGATACGCCGCTTCTACAAGTATCCGGTTATTTAGACTACGCTTTGCCATTACATGAACCTCGAATCTGTCGGGGCTTCTTTCGGACAAAACAAACACAGCGATCAGTTCACCGTCGAACACGCCCACGTCGATTCGCTTCTCACCTTTTGCAGCTTCAATATAAGCGTTGAAATCATCTGGCCCGTAAACAGCATCCATCTGTCTAAACCATAATGGACGATCTTGATCCCATAAGTATGCTGTGTGTAGTAATGCCTCATCATCAACGGGATTGAGTCTTCGGATCATCAAGTGACTGTTTCAATCACCATTAAGTTTATGCGCTTTCGTAAACCCCTGAAACCACTAGCCTCCTACCGTCTGCCCCTGGGTATGTGCCATCCGAAAAAATAATAATCACGTATGTAGCGGATGTTAGGGTCCAGCCAGCAAGCCCTTTCCCCGTTAAAGCTGTTTCCACCCCACTAATGCTGAATTCAAATGCAGCACCAGTGAGAGGTAGGGTAGCCCGTACTGACCCCGCGCCGGTCCCATTTGTGGTAATCGCTATTGACACTTGAAAGAAGACAGTTTTTCCAAGAGTTTTATATCTCCCGGTCACGGTTCCCAATGCTGTGATTGTTCCCGTTTGCGTGGTTATCGTTGGCGTGTAAGCAGTCCATACGGTTCCGGTATCATTAGTTCCTCCATCTGCTATTGGGATCGGGACAGCCTGAGACGAAATGACACCCGTAGCCGTCGTCACCTTCATGTAACCCGTCGCGAGCGCCGACAACGATTGCTCTGCGCTTAATACTGCGTTCGCCGTCTGCGTAATGTACGTCGCGTTAGAAGGTGCAGCCCCAAGGTTAGCCAACGCCGCTGCTGTTGTTGCCGCCCCTGTGCCTCCCTGAATAATAGGCACTACCGTCCCAGTGCCGCCAGAGGCTTGTGGCGCTTGTGTGACCGCTACCTGCCCTGCCTGTAACTCAAGCACGGGTTGGTCCAGTTCTGGGGCTTGTAGTTCTTCGCCAATATACGCCATCAAGACCTCATCATGCCCATGAACTTTGCTTGCTGCTCGTTAGACATTCTATCCTTTTACGCAGGCAATTCAGCCCAGATAGCGCAGCAGTCCATCGACGCCGCCGTAAGTGCTGCAGCTTGTCCCAACGCAGCCAGGGTGCCTGGCGCAATCACTAGCAGTCCTCTCTCGTCCACGTTGCTTGCTACCACGTTGGTAACAGCAGTGGCCGCTGGCAGACCACCTGATAACACAGGTATTGGGCCGCCCAAGAGCGCAGTAGAACCAGTCATCGCAGTATTCACAAACGCTGCCGCTCCACTGTTAGTTTGATTCTGCGAATACATGTTAAAGGGATTGGTGCGCGTACCAGTAGGCAGTGCGCTTGGCCCGATCCACCAGTTTGTATCCCACGCAACCGCCGCTGTACCAGTGGTGCGAACAGCAAGACGCGTCGCTAGAATAACCAAGTCAAGACCGCTGTTGCTGGGGTTGAAGAGGCCGACAATTGGAGTTCCGGCAGCACCGCCGTTAAACGCCGCCGGATTTATTGCTGACGCGACTGTATAGAAGACCAGTCCCAATTTCACCAGCGAGTAGTACTGCGGCAGCAGCTCAGAGAATACAAATTCGTTTAAGAACCCGCTTGGGAGACCGACAGCGTTTCCTGATTTCTGTGCGAAGGCTGGAACGTTTAGCGGGGTGCCTTGAATAAGTGGCATTTCGTTCTCCTAGTTTACTGAGTTAAGGGTGAAATCTATGTCTTGCCTAAGACTGTCTGCGTCGTCTATCACATTCAACCCCGATTGGAGGTAGTGGTTGCTGACTCGCATTTCTACTACCAATTGTTGAAGCAAATTGCTGTGCCTATTCAACGCAATGCCTAACACGTCACTGTTGATCCACAGGCGTCCTTGATCGTCAGTTTTAACAAAAGCGTAATCACCTACTGCGTTAGTGGTTGTGCTAGGGATAGACTGACGTACACCCAAGACCCCCACGCCCGTATCGCCATCGGCAGAGGCGGCATCCTCAGCTTTGCCTAAGTTAGTTGGGCCAACTCCAGGAACAATTGATGTAATACTACGCGGCTGCGTAGCTTTGATGTCGGTGTCGATTGCGGTGAGGCTGGTATTGCCAGTTAGTTGCGTGGACTCAATCGCAAACCCCGTAATTGCTGCCGGCGGCGTTAAGGTTGTAACTTGAGTGGCTGGTAAAACCACTGGCGTTGAGTTTGCCGCTACCGCTTGGCCTTGAGCTGGTATCTTGTCAACGTCAGCTTTTATTGCCGCAAGATTACCGCCCGCTTCTAACGCTCTGGTAGAAAGAGCAACATCAAGGTTGTCAGTTTTCGCCTTGATAAGAAGTTGCGTTGCCTCTGCGTTCCGCGTCGAGAGCAAAGCATCAAGGTTCGTTGCTGACACTGGTACAGGTGTCGCACGTAACTGAGCATCAGTGAGCGGCCCACTGACAAGCCATGCCGACGCTCCGCCTGTGCCTTGATTAACTGTCCCAATAGTGATATTGCCAGTGGTAAGCGAACCGTCCCAAACCGTCCAGGATAAACTGTTTGAGTCCCAACGATACATCTGCCCGTGTATGGTTTTTAGGGTTACGCTCATGGATTTGCTACTCGATCCTTAAACTCAAACATGACCTCTCTAAATACCTCGCGGAATGCCGTCTCAATCTGATTCGCGGTATGAAAGAACCTTACTTTTTCAGTCAACCTTTTAGCTAGTTGATCTTCCAAGTCAATCTCGAGCGCGCCGCCCGCTGGAAGGCGAAACACTTCCCCATTAGGGTAAATAATTTGTAGCATCAACATCAGCGTCTCATAGTTGAGGCAGCGAATTCTACTTCTGCCTTATCAATGCGATCCTTACTTCCCGTTCCTGAGTATGTGCCATCAACTCTCAATGCCCATTCCGAGATATTCGGAACGTTCAATGGTATTCGTTGACTCTGAGTAACGTCTGTTGTTGTAGTCAACGCAATAGATCCTGACTTACTCCCAGAGTTTCCCGCCTCTAAAATCGTTGTACTAATTGCTTCCGTTGCGCCCGCGCCATGAATCCCCGCAGTCGGACTCGTGATCTTTCCCGTGACCGTCAGAGCCTTCACCAAACTGTCTCGCCCGTTTCCATTGAACGCCCATGCAAGATAATAGGAAACTGCCGCCTCCGTTCCGGTGTCGAAGCGATATGTTCCTACCGAAACGGTGACTTCCGCCGTGCGCCCGCCCGCCAGGAATTCCAATCTCTCGCCTACGGTTGCCACTCCACTAACAATCATGTCTTGAGTAGTGCTCTCCAATACCACGTCGCCAATCAATGCTTGTTGTCTTAGTCCATACATTAAAACTCGCGTAGTCCAATAACCCGAACTATTCAATGAATCTCCACAGTGAAAAAAACAAACAGCGTCATTCGTAGGATCGTGAGCCACCTTTACCTGCCCATGAATCCAGGTTGAAATAATCTCCTGCATATCAGCGGCAAACTCTTTTTGGACTACCACCTCATCACCGTTGGCACTACTACGCGTTGGCCCTGAGCCTGGATAGCCATAAAGCGTGTCATTGACAAAAATCAACTGGTCTGGCCCCTTAAACCCCGTAGACTTCCAAAACGGTCTAGCTGTAAGCGGAACCGCCGGCTGGCCCGTAGTCTGCCCTACTTGCAACGAGGCTTGTGTAGGAAGAAATAATCGCCCGAGTGCCGCCACACACCCGACAATGACCTCAGCGGGGCTTGTGGACACGGCCAGACCGTAAGGCGGCTGTCCTAACGGTACGGCCTCAATGTTGTTTGGTTTTGCAGGCAGGATGAACGGCCCCGGGCTTGTGATTGTTGTTCCGGTGGGAATCTTCCCCTGACAACTAACCCAAATTGGATATTGCGCAATTTGTGAAACAAACTCCGCGTTCGGCGGTGCGTTGTTATTGAATGTCAATAACTCATTCGTAGAAATCTCCGCATCTACCCACTCCAGGTTGAATGTGCCGCCCGCCGATGAAACTTCTGAGGTAGTGACGGTGCGAACAAACCGAAACGGCCCGTTTTGCACGGAGGCAACTCCAAGAGTGTTCGTTGCGTACAAAGTTCCGTAAGCCCGCCACGCATCCTCCCCATTGGCCGTGTCCATTGCCGGTGCCGTAACCTGAATTCTTTCGCCTGCTAGAATGGTAGCTGCCGTGGGTACAAGTGACGGGTTGTTGTAACCATTTGTAGCAGTTCTGGCGGGAACCAAAACCACGCAGTAAGAGCCGGGCTGCATTTTCTTGGTGCCACCAGCAACATTCGTAATAGTGATTGCCGCCGGGGTCGCCATTCCTAATGTGTAGACTGAGTAGTTTCCCGTTGCTGAGGAAAAGACTGCGATTTTGGGACTCCGCGAGGCTGTCAGACTTGAGCCGGGAAGCGCGGCACCGTTGAGACGGAGAACACCAGAACCGACACTTAAAATACTTCCACCATCCAACGGAAGCGCACAACCATTTAGCTGTGAACCACGCTGCTTGAGAATCTCAAACAGTCGCGGCATCTGATATCCCGGCTTCCCGGAAAGAGTACTATTAGCAGCCTTGCTCATCGTGAAGTGGGTATCATCAGTGATTACCTCGACTACTAACAGATAAGAGGATGTAGTAAGAAAATCATGGAAAAGAATAAATTGCCCTAAATGAAGTTCGCTAAGAAACGCCGTACCTGTCCCAACGACTACTTTACTTGCAAAGGTAATTGCGAGTGTGCCCGTTAACGCGGTTGAGACGATTGTCTCGGAAAGGTCTTCACTGCCTGAATAACACTCTTCGTAAAGCGCCTGACCGCGACTGCGAGTGATTAGATTTTTCTTTCGATAGACAGCCGCCCCATCCGTCCGATTAGTTGTCGGACGATAAAATGTAATTGGAAAGTCTCTTGGCGGTGCAGCCATCATTTGATCGTGGGTTCGAGTTCTAAACTCGCTTCCTTGAGTAATCTGATTCTTGCGTCATCTGTTGTGGCCTGTTCGGCCTGAATCAACGCACTCTGAGCGCGATTGCACTTATTTTGCAGAGCCACCAGCTTCTCACTCAACGCCTCGTGCTGTTCTTTGTGCTTTTTTTTCATGCAGCCTTTTG
>CAAGKR010279603.1_pt1 | contig 23855 bp, 14 predicted proteins | sample 2556971 | NCBI WGS metagenome assembly CAAGKR01 (sample SAMEA5207829, study PRJEB30636) | soil metagenome | biome: forest; feature: boreal; material: soil | place: USA | collected 2011-09 | depth 1 m | reverse complement strand
GCCGGTCGCCATGATCTCGATGAATTTCTTGCGATTCAATTTGGCGTTGAAACTCGGGGCCGCCGGCGGCTGCAGGGGAACATCGTCATCATCGGATTGACGAAGAGGGCGCGGTCAGCACAAGGGTCGTCGGTCTCCCGGATACATCATGCGCGGTTGACGCCCCCGACGGCCAGCGCACCCGGACGCGCAGGGGCGGATTTGAATCCGGATGGCCGAAAAAGCACGCTGCCGTGGACTGGGAATAGTAACCGGAGCCGGCACAGACTTCCGCCGTCTGGACGGCTCCGTCACCCAGCTCGACCGCGACCCGCGCCCCGACGGCCGTGGGGTTGCCCGGCAGCCCGCGCAGCACGACCCGGAGCGGGTTCCTGCCGGCGACGCCGCCGTTTCGAAATGCCAGAGCCGTGCTGTTGTTGCGCGTGACAAGAAAATCGGGCCAGCCGTCCCGCTCGAGGTCGATCACGGCAAGAGCCTTCGCATCGCCCGGCACGATCAGGCCGCTTTCGGCGGCCGGAACCGCCGCGAAGTTTCCGCGGCCGTCGCCGCGCAGCAGCTGGCTCAGTCCGCCGTCAAAGCGCCCGACCGAGGGGATCGGGGAGTAGGAATTCTGCACCGCGTAGATGTCGGTGTGCCCGTCGCCGTCGAAATCCCCGGCTGCGATTCCCTGGATGGGGGAGACCTGGGCAATCCGCGGCAGCGGCTGGAACCGGTGCGTGCCGTCCGGCTGACTCAGGAACACGCCGCTTCTGAATTCCGTGGCAGCAAACCGCTGCGCCGCCGCCAGCCTTTCCTCCCCTACGATCTCCCCCAGTGTGGCGCGCGCGTAATAGTCGTTCCTGGGAAAGCGCTTGAGGATCGACGGGATCGACGAGCCGAGGTCGCGACGCGCGCGCCGGGGATAGAGATGGCCGCCCTCATGATACGCCTCGATGAGCTGGCGCCCGCCGTCGCCATTGAAATCCCCGTAGAACAGCAAAGCGGGGCTCTCCGCGCTCGCTCGGTAGGGCGTGTTCAGTCCCAGGTTGCCGACCACATAGTCCATTCGGCCGTCGCCGTTGAAGTCCGCGGCTGCAATTGAACTCCACCATCCCGTTCCGGCGGCGGCGAAGCCGGACTTCATGGACCAGTCCTCGAAGCCCTGTCCCATGTTGTTGTGGAAATACCTCACGCTGCCCCATTCGAGCGCCAGCAGGAGGTCGGCCCAGCCGTCACCATCCACATCGGTCCATAGCGCGGAGGTCACCATGCCCACCTCGCCGAGCCCGGGAGCGAGGGCATCGGTCACGTCCTCGAACCTCCCCCCGCGATTCGCCCAGAGTGCGCTTCGGGGCGGCAGCGGGTACTGCCCGGGCACGACGCGGCCGCCAATGAAGAGGCCCAGCCGGCCAGTACGGTCGAAATCGGCCGCCGCAACCGCGCCGACGCTCACCGGGAGCGGCGGCAGCGCGCCGGCCGGGCCGGGCCTGAAGGCTCCGCGGCCGTCGTTGAGAAAGAGCCGCGGCTGGTACTGGGGCGAGCCGGCGGGCAGGCTGCTGCCGCCCATCGTGACGAGCAGGTCGTTCGTCCCGTCGCCGTCAGCGTCGAATAGAAGGAGCGGTCCGTTGTCGAGCGGCCCCTCGGCGGCGATCGACGACGAGTCCGCCGCCGAGAACCGGCCGGACTCGCCGGCAACCAGGATGCGCGCCGGATCCGAGGGCGTACCCCCGAAGATCACCTCGTCCCTGCCGTCGCCGTTGACATCCCCTACCGCGATCGCGGGCCCGCGCCGGTTCTGCCGCATGGGCAGGAGCGGCTGCTGGACGCTCTCGTCGACGGGCGACTCGCGGGATAGGAGCGACAGGTCCATCGACCGGCCCACCTCGGCGAACTGGCCCGGGACGGGCGTCACGGGCGCTGGCGCCGGAACAGGCGCGGAGGGCTCTGTGATCGTGAACCTCCGGTCGGCCGGCAGGTCCGAAAAGGCCTGGAGCCGGCCGCTCGGCCACGTGACGGTGAGGCGCCGGATCCGTTCGTCCTCCCCAAGGCCAAAATGCAGGATCGGCTCGGAACTCGAAAGCACACCCCGGGCCAGCACAAGGGCGCGGATTTGGACTCCCGAGACCGTCTCGACTCGCACCATGGAGCCCACGCCGAACCTGTTCGAACGGGTGCCGCGCAGTGCGACCGTGACCCGATGCCCCGTGTCCGAGTCGTTTCGCAGAAGGGTCACGCCCCCCTGGTAGTTGGAATAGACGAGATCCATGTTGCCGTCGCCGTCCAGGTCGCCGAATGCGGCCCCAAAGCTCACGCCCCTCTGGTTGAGTCCCCAGGCCGCGCTCACGTCCTCAAAACGCAGGTCGCCCAGGTTCCGGAAGGCAAGGTGCTGCTCGGCCAGCACCGGGCTCGCCTCCTCTGCGCGCACCTTTTCCTCCGAGCTTTCCGCCAGTTCCTTGCGCGCCGTGAGGTCGGCGTTGTTCGACTCGCGGTTCATGCCATTGGTCACAAAAAGGTCCAGCCGCCCGTCGTTGTCCAGATCCTCCATGCGCACCGACCAGGTCCAGTTCGTCGCGGGAAGGTCCGCGAGGCAGGCCGCCTCAAGGCAGCGCCCGGTGCCCGTGTTGATATAGAGCGCGTTTCTCATGACCTGCGGGGCCGCGGTCGAGTTCTCAGGCGGATCAGTGAGAAAGCTTCGCATAACGGCGAGCGCGCGCTGGTCCTTCTGATGGGTGGTCGACGCCATGTCCGCGACGAACAAGTCCATCAGGCCGTCATTGTTCACGTCCCCCAGGTCCGAGCCCATCGAGGAATACGGCATGTGGGGCACGACTGAGTCGATGACATCGGTGAACGTACCATCCCTGTTGTTGTGGTAGAGCTTGTCCGGCGCCGCGAAGTCATTCGCCACGTACAGGTCCGGCCATCCGTCGCCGTCGTAGTCCCACCAGACCGATGAGTGGCCCTGTGCCTCGCCGGCGATCCCGGCGCGGTCGGTCACGTCGGTGAACGTTCCGTCGCCGTTGTTGTGGAGGAGGTAGTCCTTCTGGCCCTTCGGATGCGCGTCGGAATCAAGGAGGTTTGTCTGGACGAAGACGTCGAGCCAGCCGTCGCGGTCATAGTCGCAGAAGGCGGCCATGACGCAGGCGTCCTTGATCGCGAGGCCCCGTGCAGCGGCCTCCTCCTTGAACGTCCCGTCGCCCTGGTTCATGTAGAGGAGGTTCGGGGCCCCGAAACGGCAGACATAGATATCGAGGAGCCCATCGTTGTTCACGTCGACAAACGTGGCACCCTGCTTCCAGACGCCCGCGGCGTCGCCCTTGTCGCCAACGCCGGCCTTTTCCGTGACATCCTCGAACTTCCAGTCGCCGAGATTGCGGAAGAGGCGGCAGCTCCTCGTCTTGCTCACGACAAAGATGTCCGGCCGGCCATCGCCGTCATAATCACCGAGCGCCACACCCGTGCCGATCGCGCCCGTCTCGTTCTCACTGTAGAGGGAGCCCCACATCCTCGGGTCGTCATAGGGATTCTCCGTGATGACGCCGGTCTCCTGCGCGGCAAGAACCTTGAACATGGTCGCACCGCGCCGCCCCGAGCGCGGAGCCAACGCTTGCTCGGAAATCGCGCCCGTCTCCGTGCGGCCGGGGGCGCCCGCAGACGCGTCCGGCATGCCGGCGCCCGATCGGGCGAAAAGGGCAAGCGGACGGCCGACAAGGACGGCGCCACCAGCCGCCATGATCTCGATGAATTTCTTGCGGTTCACGGCGGCTTAGCGAAGGCGAGGCATCTTGGCGGCAGGCATGGGGAAAGAAAAGAAGGACAATTCCTGCGCAGTCGAGTCAAGGACGGTCTCGCGCGTTAGCCGCGCGCCCTGCCGGCATTCACGAGATTTGGCCTTGGCGTTTCTCGAAACTGAAGCCACAGCAATTACCGAATGAGCCGCCCCTCTAGGCTATCGTCCCGCGTCTGGTTGATCGCCCCGGCCTGCGCATTCGCGTTTGTCGCTTGGTCGGATTACGTGCGAATCCAGCGGGTCGAGTTCGTTTCGAAGGTCGCCAGCGAGGAAGCGAGGGTCGACGAGAATTCGCCGACGGGATATGCGGACGGCAAGCGCTGGCTGATTGTTCCCGAACACAACAACTCGAGCTACCAGTGGATCGAGGAGACTCAGCTGATGGTTTCGCGCGGGGACTGGCGGGTGCGGTACGTCGACTATGAAAACGCCCCGTTCGGCCGTGAGGTCCACTCGGCATCGCCCTACCGCTGGTGGCTCGTGCTGATAGCCTGGTGCGACCGCTTGGTGTCCGGGCGCCCGCTCGGCCTTTGTCTCGAGCGGGCCGCACTCTTTGCCGATCCCATTCTTCACCTGCTCCTGCTGGTGGTTTCGACGATTTTCGTGGCGCGGCGCTTTGGCGCACTCTCCGCAGCTCTGCTCTCCCTCGGGCTCGCTGCGATATTTCCCATTTCGGCAGCTTATCTTCCGGGAATTGCCAACGACTTCGGGCTTTCCCAGATCGCTGCGTTTTGGAGCGTACTCCTGCTCGTGGCCGGGACTGTGGCGGCGCGCCGGCCCGTCGTCTGGTACCTTGCGGCCGGCGCCGTTGGCGCATGCGGCCTGTGGCTCGACGCGTTGGCACAGGTGCCCGTGATCGTTGGTATCGCATGCGGGGCGATTCTGGCCGCCTTGGCGGTCAGGCTCAGGCCAGGCGGAGTCCCGGAAGGCGGCTCGGGGGCGCCCCCGTGGCGGGCGTGGGCTTTCGGGGGCGCCACCGCGTGCCTGACTGCATATCTCATAGAATATTTCCCCAGCCACATGGAGCCCCAGCTGCGCGCCAACTATCCCCTCTATGGCATCGCGTGGCTCGGGCTTGGCGAAATCCTCTGGCGGTTTGCCTCGTGGATGCGGCGCAGAGATTTCATATGGTCCGCGCGCGGCATCTGCATGTGGGTCCTCGCCGCGGCCTCCGTCGCGTCGCTGCCGGTGGCCATCAGTCGAAGCGGTAATCATGCCTTCCTCTCGGGCAATCTTCTTTCCACACGGCTCACAAACCTGCCCGATGGTGTGACGGCGGAAGGCATATCGGAATGGATTGCCAAAACCGGCCTGACCGGCACCGTCGCCGCGACGCTTCTTCCGCTGCTGCTACTTTGCCCGGCCGTCTGGATGATCGCAAGAAGGGCGACGGAACCGACGCGGCGTGTTGCCGTGTCGATTGCCGTCGGCCCGGTCCTGGCTGCCGCGGCGCTCGCGATCCATAATCTTCGCTGGTGGAACACGCTCGATTGCTTGCTGCTCGGTCTCCTCGCAGCGGAGACGTGCGCTTGCGCCGCGGCGGCGGCGGCCCGTGAGACGCGCTGGCTTTGGTACGGACTCCTGGGCCCATCCCTTATCTTCGGCGCCGCGTCCGCTGCTCCCACCGTAGCCTTCGGCAGTGTCGACGAATTCAAGTTCACAAGGCCCGAGGTCGAGGAGCTCTACGAGCGTGCCCTGGCGCATTGGATCGCGGACCGCGCAGGGCCCGAGGGCGCAACGGTTCTCGTGCCCCCGTTCCGCACCTCGAGTTTCTGCTTCTACGGCGGCCTTCGCGGGCTTGGAACGCAGAATTGGGAGAATCGCGACGGCCTTTCGGCAACATTTCGAATAGTGAATTCGACAAGACCGGTTGAGACACTGGCGCTGGTCAACCAGCGGGAGATTACCCACATCGTCGTTCCCGGGTGGGACACAGATTTTGATGAGATCGCACGGATGGGACTCACCCAACCCAAGGATTCGTTCATATACGCCTTGCATCAGACTTACGGCGGGATCTTCAGCTGGCTCCGGGCGTTGCCGTACATCCTGCCGGCAATATCGGGTTTCAAAGAGCAGTCGGTCCTGGTCCTCGAGGTGACCGACGAGACCGATCCGGCGACGCTGCGAAGCCGTCTTGTCGACTACCTGCTTGAAATGCACCAAGTTGAAGCCGCCGCCTACTCCAGCAAGGTGTTGCTCCGCTACCCGGCCGACCTTGGCGCGCTGATTTCCATTGCCCAGGTCCAGAAGGCGCTCGGTGACGCGGAGGCCTTCGGCAAAGTCTTTGACTCACTCGTTGCAAACCTCTCCAGCGGATCAGATCGCACCCTGGCATGGGATCGGCGGGTCAGCCTGTCCGTCGTCCTTGCCCTCGGCAAGAGGAACGACCTTGCGCGGGAGCAGGTGCGGCGCTGCCTGGCGGAGATCGACGCCGCGAAGATCCGCTCGCTGACCACCGGATCCCTCTACCACCTCCTTGTGCTGGCGAAGGCATATAGTCTCGAAGTTTCCGACCCGAAACTGCAGACCCTCGCGATGAAGCTCCTGCCATCCGAGCTGCGAGAGCGCCTATGAAGCCGCGGGAGCCCAGAGGCCAAAAGCGACCCCATCTGTCCGGATGCGAAGATCGTCTCCGCCACGGGACCCCCGGACCATTCCCCAAATGATAAGCGTCCGCCTAGAAAAGCCCGGGCGTTTCGCCTTGCTCGAGTCCCCGGCTCCCGCGCCGCCGGGGCCCGGCGACGCGCTCGTACGCGTGCGCCGCGTCGGCGTATGCGGCACCGACCTGCATGCGTTCGCCGGAAACCAGCCTTTTTTCACCTATCCGCGCATCCTGGGTCATGAGCTGGGCGTCGAGGTCGTCGCTGTCGGACCCGGCGTCGCGAACGTGAAGCCGGGCGACAGGTGCTCGGTGGAGCCGTACCTGAACTGCCAGAAGTGCATCGCCTGCAGACGCGGGAAGCCCAACTGCTGCGCGGACCTGCGCGTTCTCGGCGTCCATGTCGACGGCGGCATGTGCGAGCAGATCATCGTGCCCGCGCGCAAGCTCCACCCCTCGTCAACCCTCACGTTCGACCAGCTCGCCCTCGTCGAGACCCTCGGCATCGGCTGCCACGCCGTCGAGCGGGCGAGCCTCGAGCCCGGTGAATTTGTGGCCGTCGTCGGCGCGGGGCCGGTCGGCCTCGCCGTCATGCAGTTCGCCGCGGAGAAGGGCGCCCGGGTCATCGCGCTCGATGTCAATCCGGCGCGCCTTGAATTCTGCGGGCGGCAGCTCGGAGTGCTCCACTCCATCAACGCGGCGCAGGAGGCCCCGCTTGACGCCCTGCGGCGTCTGACCCACGGGGACCTGCCCACCGCAGTTTTCGACGCGACCGGCAACCCGAGGTCGATGATGTCCGCCTTTGAACTCCCGGCGCCAGGAGGACGGCTGGTTTTTGTCGGTCTCTACCAGGGTGACGTGACGTTCGACGACCCCGGCTTTCACAGGCGCGAGCTGGCGCTTCTCGGGAGCAGGAACGCGCAGTCCGCCGACTTCACGCGGATCACGGGCCTCATTGAGGCCGGCAGGATCGACACGTCGCCGTGGATCACCCACCGGGCATCGCTGGCGGGCATGATGGGCCAATTCCCGGCCTGGGCCCTTCCCGAGACGGGCGTCATCAAGGCGATGATCGAAGCCTGAGCCGTCAGGGCGCCCGCACCCGGCGGGCGCGGGCGGCCGGGGACTGGGTGCGCACCGTCGCCCCGTCCATCCAGGTCGCACCAATCATCGTCGCCCGCGGGAATTCCTGCATACCGGATTCGTTGTTGTGGATCTGGCTGACCACCATGTCGACAGCGGCCTCTCCCGCCGCGCGGTTGTGCTGGTTCATGCCGGCGATGTCCGGGCGGGACGCCCGCCACTCGAGCTGTATCACGCCAATGTCCTCGGGTATGCGGCGTCCGGCGGCCTTGAGCCAGCCCAGGACAACGTTGTAGAGGGTGAAGACGACGTCCGGCTGGTGGCGGTCAAGCCACGAGCGGAATATTTCAGCGCGGCGCGGGCCGGTCATGTCGCCGAAGACCGGCACCTGCTGCGCACGCGGCAACGCGCGCTGCCCGGCCAAGAACCCCGCGGAGAACCGGCGCTCGACAAGCGCGTCAATCACGTCGTCGAGCACCAGCCCGGGTCGGCGGTACCCGAGCGCCAGTGCTCGCTCGAAGGCGATCAGCGCCAGGTTGTAGTGGTCCACGCAGCAGTACGACAGCGCGGGATCGCGGGTACGCACGCCGGTTACGACGCTGGGCAGGCGCGCCCAGACCGCCTCCAGGCTCGAGGGCAGGTGATTCGTGTCCATCAGGCCGACGAGAACGAGCCCCTTGATCCCCCGGGTCGTGAGGATCCTCATCCAGCGCTCGGCCGTGAGCTCCTTGTCATGCAGCCAGAAGCGGTCAAAATCGTAGCCGAGGTTCGCCGCGCGGTTCTCGCATCCCTCGACATAGCTCGGGATCGTCGGGTGGTCGCGGAACGCGGCGGGATCGCGGTTTGCGTTCACCAGCGCCAGCTTCGCCTGAAGCTTGCGCGTGCGCGTGGACCTCAGCTGCGCCATCAGCTGCGAGACGAGCGCATTGGGCCGGTAGCCCATGCGGTCCGCCGCCCTTTGGATACGTTTCCTCGTCCCGGGCGGGATCTCGGGGCTGCCGCGCAGGCCGAGCGAGATGGCGTTCTTCGAGTAGCCAAGGGCGCGCGCGATGTCGTTGAGCGTGGGACGGGGCATGGGGGATTTCCGTACGATCCCACCTTCCGGACTCCGCCCGTGCGGTCAAGGCCGCTAAAGGCGGCGGTGGATGGGCCGACTCACCTGGCGGCAAGCGCGACGCCTCCGCCCGGCTTCAGGCTTATCTTGTAGACAACCGCGAAATCGGAGGCGGGCTTATCCTTTGCGGGCTCCACGACCAGCGCATCGTCGGTGAGCTTCCAGTGGACGGCCTCGCCGCTGCCGAGCAGCTCCACGGCGCCGATCGGCCTGTCCAGAAGCCTCGCCGCCCGGCCGAGCGACCTTATCGAAATTGGGGCCGACGGCCACCCCATTACGATCGCATAGAGCGCGTCTCCTTTCGCGGTGAATCGGACGTCCTCCGCGGTAAAGGCCTTTCCCTTGCCCTCGTTGAAACCCTGCGCCTGGAGCGTAGCACCCCCGCTTGCCGGACCTTCGCCAAAGACCCTCCACGGCCGGGTGCCGAAGATGCTCTCCTTGTTCACATCCATCCACGCGGCGATACCCTCGAGCACCTTTTCCTCCTTGTCGTCGATGGTGCCGTCGCCGCGCACGGGAATATTCAGGAGAAGGTTGCCATTCTTGCTCACGATGTCCGCCAGCGTCTGGACGACGGTCTTCGCGCTCTTGTAGCCATCGTGGTCGTAGATGGACCGCCGGTAGTGCCAGTCCCCGATGCATGTGTCCGTCTGCCAGGGAAGAGGCTCAATCCGGTTGCTCGCGCCGCGCTCGATATCCCACACAAGGCACCGGCGCTGCTCCTCATCCAGTATTTTGCCGAGCATGACGCCCTCGAGGCGGCCGTCGTGCAGCCGCATGTTGCTGTTGTAGAAGTGCGCGGCGATCCGCAGCCCCGCGTCGCTGACCGGCCAGAGCGGAAGCACCGTGTCGTCGAAATAAAGCAGGTCGGGATGGTACCGGTTGATGAGGTCGATCGTGCGGTCATAGAACTTCTCGCAATAGGCCGCGTCGGGGACGCTGGCGCCGTTGCCCCAGGCCCACCACGGACCGGTGTCGGCACTATTCCCGGCGCCAACGCTGCGCGTGTGGCGCTGCGCATAGAGGGCCTGCGGGTCGAGTCCGTCCCACCATTTGCCCCTGCCGTCGGCCTCCGTCAGGTTGCCGTCGTATGGCACGCCTGCGAACGCCCCGAGCTTGTCGGCCCCCTGGGCGGGCTCATACCACATCCACGCATGGGCAGCATGCACGCTGACGCCGAAGGGCAGACCCTGGGCGCGCGCGGCCCTCGCCCACCCGGCAATGATGTCCTTCCTCGGGCCCACGTTCACGGAGTTCCACGGCTGGTACTTGCTGTCCCAAAGGTCCATGTTGTCGTGGTGGTTCGCCAGGGCAAAGAAGTACTGGGCACCGACGCGCTTGTAGAGCGCGACGAGCCTGTCCGGATCCCACTTCTCGGCCTTCCAGGTGTTGATCACGTCCTTGAAGCCGAACTGCGACGGCGGCCCGTAGTGCTCGACATGGTATTTGTTGTCGTCACTGCCCTCCTGATACATGAAGCGCCCGTACCAGTCGCCCTGCTCGGGCTGGCACTGCGGTCCCCAGTGCGCCCAGATCCCGAACTTCGCGTTGCGAAACCACTCGGGCACCTCGTACTGCCTTAGCGATTCCCAGGACGGCTGGAACTTGCCCGGCTCGACAGGCTCGGCCCTTTCGCTGATCCTGGACTTGAAGTCCGGCACGTCCGCGGCGACAAGCGGAAGCGCCGCTGACATTGACCAAAGGATTATTAGTGTGCTTTTCATGGGAATCGCCGCTGCTCAACTAGCCATCCACCTGATGAACGAAATGTCGAAGCTCTTGAAGCCTCCGGGGGTAAGGAAGGCCCCACGATAGCACGTCCAAAGGCGCTGGTCGATGAAGATGGAAAATAATCTGACCGGCGCCGGCCGGGCTTGGCCTGCCGCCCGGCGGCATTCGTTCACCGTTCCCAATCACAAATGTATCTCCTGCCGCGGCTCATGTTTTTCGTCCTGCTGCCGTGCCCGTGCCGCCTCGCCCAGGCGGCCTCGGACGCGGCTGGCGTCCCTGCCGCGCCGTTCCCGGTCACCATCCGTGTCGACGCTGCGAAGCCGGTCGGCGAGATGAAGCCCATTTGGCGGTTCTTCGGGGACGACGAGCCGAACTACGCCACCATGAAGGATGGGAGGCGGCTGCTTGCCGAGCTCGGCGAGCTCCGCCCTCAGGGCGTATTCTTCCGGAGCCACAACCTGCTCTGCACCGGCGATGGCACGCCCGCTTTCAAATGGGGAAGCACCAACGCCTACACCGAGGACTCGCTCGGGCGGCCGGTTTACGACTGGACCATCCTCGACCGGATCTTCGACACCTACCGGGCGCGGGGTGTCCGGCCGTACGCACAGATAGGTTTCATGCCCAAGGCCCTTTCGACGAGCCCTGAGCCCTACCAGCACGAATGGCGGCCAGGCCTCAAATACGACGTCATCGGGACCGGCTGGTCCTATCCGCCGTCCGACTATTCCAAGTGGGCGGAACTGGTATATCATTGGGCGGGCCACTGCGTTGACCGCTACGGGAAATCCGAGGTCGAGCAATGGTTCTGGGAGGTCTGGAACGAGCCGAACGGCCCGGCGTACTGGCACGGGACGCCGGAGGATTTCTACAAGCTCCACGACTACGCGGTGGACGCCGTGCGGCGCGCGCTGCCGACGGCGCGCGTGGGCGGGGCCGACGTGGCGGGCAGCGGGGGCAAGTTCATGCGGGACTTTCTCGCGCACTGCGCGCGCGGCCGAAACTATGCAACCGGCCTGACCGGCACACCGACCGACTTCCTCTCTTTCCACGCCAAGGGAGCCCCGTCATTCGTTGACGGCCACGTGAGGCTCGGCATCGCCGCGCAGCTTGCGGAAATCAGCAGGGGCTTTGGCCTGATCGCCGCGGAACCCGCCCTCAGGTCGAAGCCCATCGTCATCGGCGAGTCGGATCCCGACGGCTGCGCGGCATGCCTGGGCCCGCAGCTCGGCTACCGCACCGGCACGATGTACTCGAGCTACACCGCTGCGAGCTTCGCGCGCGAATACGCGCTGGCCGACAAGTTCGGCGTGAATCTCGAGGGCGTGCTCACGTGGGCCTTCGAGTTTGAGGATCAGCCCTACTTTGCCGGCCAGCGCGTGCTCTCGAGCAACGGCCTCGATCTTCCCGTCCTGAATGTCTTCCGGATGTTCAGCCGGATGGGCGGCATGCGCGTGGAGGCCAGTAGTTCCGGCGAGGTGCCGCTCGAGTCAATCGTTCGGGACGGCGTGCGGGGGGCTCCCGACGTCGCCGCCCTCGTGGGCCTCGAGGGAAGGACGTTGTCCGCACTCGTCTGGCACTACCACGACGATGACATTCCCGGGCCCGAGGCCCGCATAGAATTGGTTCTCTCCAATCTGCCGGCTCCCGCGGGCCGAGCGCGCCTCTCCCACTACCGCATCGACGAAACCCACAGCAATGCGTTTGCGGAGTGGAAGCGCCTCGGCTCGCCGGCTCAGCCCAATGAGTCGCAGTATGCGCGGATTAAGGGCGCCGGGATGCTTGCGGAGCTCGCGGAGGCGGACCCGTCGGTGACGGTTGCCGGCGGCGGTGCAACGCTGAGTTTTTCGCTGCCGCGCGGCGCCGTATCCCTGCTGGTTCTGGATTGGCGGTGAGCGAGGCGCCGGCCGCACGCTACTTCTGCCCATTCGTCCCGACGGGTTTCGGATCGGCCATCCTCACGATGCCCTCGGGGATCCTCTGGGCGTCAAAGAGCAGACCGGCCACGTTTCGCCCGAAGTAATTCGCCGCCACATTGCTCATCGCGGGAAGTGCCGAGGAGAAGCTGTGGCCTATCGCACGCATGCTGAAATGATTCGACCAGAGCAGCCGCGGACTCGCGCCCTTGATGCGCGTCTTCACCGAATTGAAGTCGTACGCCATCAGGATCACAAAATACCGCTCCTCGTCCAATAGGTCCTCGCGAAGCCGGCGATCCATTTCCGTCATGCCCGACGCCACCCCGACGCTTCGGTATTCTTCCCTCTGGTACTGCGCCGCGCATCCAAGCAGCCGTGCGTTGTATTCCGGGCTGTTGCTCGCTTCTGCCGATTTGTAGCGCGTAAATTCAAGGTCGGTGACAACCGGCCCGGGGTCCGCAATCCCGTTCTTTGCAATCGCCAGATTGCGGCTGGCCAAGTCCGCTTGGAGAATATCGAGGTCTGACTGTCCATGTGACGCATCCTTTTCAATACGGGTAATGCCCCAGTGGACGACAATGAGCTGGTCGGCGTTTCTGGCGTCCCGCGCTGGAAAATATCGCTGGATCGCGAGGCCGGGCGCTAGAACCCGAGCAATATCCATGAACTGCAGATGCTCCAAGTTGATGTCCCGAAGCAGGCCTCCAAAGTTGCTGCCCTGGGCAAATACGTAAGCCTCAGCCGTTGGGCTTGTCCCGTGACCGCCAAATTTCTGCCGAACATACCCCTGGTCGGCACTGGCCGCGACGGCCACGGAATCGGCGCGCTCGGCGCGCACCCCTGCGGAAACCGCAAGCTCCGCAACGAGCACCGCGCAGACGGCAATCGGGAATCGTTTCATTGATGGGATCGGCGCAGTCCGTGCCAGGAGGACACGCTGAGCATAGTCTCATTTCTGTGAATTCGCCGGTGGAATTTCGTTCCTATCGCGTTGCGCAGCCGGAGGCGCCGGAAAATTCCTAAGCGCAAGTCTTGGCGCTCATGCTCATTCCTGCAATGGCGCGCCTCCCAGCTCCATGTATACCTTTTCGACATGCGCCTTGAAGTAGACGTCTGAGGGCACGTAGCGCGCGATGTGCGGGATCTTCCTTAGGCGGGCGGCGAGTTCCGGGGAGGCCGCCTTCACCTCGACTAGCGATTTCCTCGCGTTCAAGAGGTCCTGAACTCCCCTTTTCAGCTCGATGAAGTACCCCTGTTGGTCGGCGATCAACTCCGGGCCGCCCATCGGCCCGTGACCTGGGCAGACCTTCTCAGCCCCGAGCTTCTTGGCCGATTCGAGCACCTTTATCCACTCGCCGATGTTGCTATCGTGAACGTAGTTGAATGAGCCATTCACACAGACGTCCCCGGTGAAGAGTATCCTGTCCTTGGGCAACCAAACCAACGTGTCCCCATGGGTGTGCGCCACTCCGGGCCAATGCAGCTCCACCCGGTGCCGGTCATCACTGAAGACCAGCGAGTCGGTGTACGTCAGGGTCGGAAGTTTGAGCCTACTGGCTGCCACGTCGGGCCGGCTTCTTGCCGAAAGCTCCCATGCGGCAGCGCCGGAATGAACCAACTCCTCGAGAGCAGCCACATGCGCAACCGCAACGGCGCCCTCGTCGGCCCAAATCTGGTTGCCGAACGAGTGGTCGGGATGGAAGTGCGTATCGATGACGAAGCGCACCGGCTTGTCCGTGATCGCCCGTATCTTCGGGATGACAATCTTCGCGCCGGATGGATAGTTCGCGTCAACCACGACGACGTAGTCGTTCATCACGATCCAGCCATTGTTGCAGTTGCCGCGCGGTTGATCTCCCTCGTGAAAATAGACGTCGGGCGCTATGGACTGGACGGTGTTAATCTGGGCCAGTCCGGATGCCGGCGCCGCCAAGAACGCGAACACTGAAATCAGCGGCATCTTGCCCGGGTGCATTTTCGGACGCTTGACCCTCCTGCTCCCTCCGTCAAGCCGGAGCCCGCGGCGCTCAATAACCGCTCGCCTCCCATCGGCGCCTTCGGGTTGACCACGCAGGCAAATCAAGCGTAGGAATAAGATCCCGATGAGAAAACCCCTCATGATTGCGTCCGTTCTCGCTGCTGCCGCGGCGATGACATCGCCAACCCGCGGAGAGCCCGAGACTCATGTCCAGCCCGCAGCCAACCCGACATTTTCTGAATTGCCCGCAGCCATCCCGCTTTGGGCCAGCGGGCCGCCGGGATCGGGAGCGCAACGCCCGGCCGAGATCATGCGATGGGAATCCTACAAGGATGCCTCCGGGATGTCTTGGTATCCGGTCGTCTCCCACATAAGCAACCCGTCGATTATTCCGTACCTTCCGGCGGCCGACAGGGCCACCGGCGCCGCCGTGATCGTCTGTCCCGGAGGCGGCCATGAGTACCTTGCGCTGGAGCATGAGGGCGACGCGGTCGGAAAATGGCTCTCCGCCCACGGCGTGGCAGTTTTCGTGCTCAAATACCGCCTGGCCCGCGAACCGGGATCGCCCTACGAGGTGGCAGTGCACGCGCTGATGGACGCGCAGAGGGCGGTACGCACGGTTCGCAGCCGGGCGGCGGAATGGAACGTCAATCCTTCCGCGGTGGGGATCATGGGTTTTTCGGCCGGCGGCGAGGTGGCCGTGCTGGCCGCCACGCATTTCGACAATCCAGTCAAGGGGTCCAGCGACAGCGTCGACGCGCTGGATTGCAGGCCGGATTTCCAGGCCCTCTTCTACCCGGGGTTGCCGCACGCCCCGCTGGTCCTCACCCGGCGCACTCCCCCGGCCTTTCTTTGCAGCGCAGACAACGACCAGTTTAATCTCACCGAGCCAATGGTCCGCCTTTACCTCGACCTCAGGGCCGCCGGCGTATCGGCTGAAATGCATGTCTACGCCAGGGGAGGCCACGGCTTCGGCATCCGCGAGCAGGACAAGCCCGTCTACACGTGGATGTCGCTGTTCATGGCGTGGCTGGGCGACCGAGGCATGCTGGCCACGCCTGCGGCTCCTACCCCTGGCGGCGCCGGGGGAAAATGAGCGCCGGAATGCGTCGCATCGCCCTGCTGATCGCGGGGAGCTGCATGGCCGGCGCAGCCGCATGGGGCCAGCCGGCGGGAGGTCCCTCAAAGGAGCTCATCTATGTGGACTCCGGCGGCGTCATGCGCTGGCGCACATCCAATGTCGAGGTGGCGATGCTCGGGGCCAATTACTGCCTGCCCTCCGCTTCGGATTACCGGGCCGCGGGAGCCGTCAAAGCCGACCGCAAGAGGATGATCGAACAGGACATGATCCACTTCGCACGGATGGGCTGGGACGCGCTGCGCCTGAGCTTCTGGGGCGACTGGGAATGCTGCGACAGGGACGGAAACCTCATCGCCAACGATCATCTGGATCTCCTCGATTACCTGATCTATCGGGCCAAGGAACGCGACATGCACATGCTCCTGAGTCCGATTGTCACGTACAGCTCGACGTGGCCCGGCGGCGACGACCCCTCGGCCGTCGGCTTTTCGCGGTATTACAAGAAGGAAGAGCTGGGCACGAACCCCAAGGCCATAGCAGCCCAGGCGAACTACCTAAAGCAGATCCTCAACCACGTGAATCCGTACACGAAGCTGGCTCTGAAGGACGAGCCGTACATCTGCTTCATCGAGCTGATCAACGAGCCGGCGCAGCACCCGCAGGACTTCGAGGGATCAGTGAGCTATATCAACGCGCTTGTGGACGCGGTGCGCGAGACAGGCTGCCAGAAGATCACCTTCTTCAACCTCAGCCAGGATTTCGCGATGGCGCAGGCCATCGCCGCCTCGAAAGTGGACGGTTGCAGCTTCGCCCAGTATCCGAGCGGGCTCGTCGCCGGGCACCAGCTCCACGGCAACTTCCTTCGGACCGTTGAGGACTATTCGCCGATGCTGGCGCCCGAATTGGCCCGCAGGCCGAGGGTCGTCTACGAGTATGACATGCCCGACGTCATGAGCGGGTACCACTATCCCGCCATGATCAGGACGTTCCGCTCCGTCGGGGCTCAGTTCGCGGCCATGTTTTCATATGACATGCTGGCGACCGCGCCGTACAACCTCGGCTGGCAGACCCACTGCCTGAACATGGTCTACACGCCGCAGAAGGCCGTGAGCGCGATCATCGCCGGCCAGGTGATGCGCCGGATACCGCGGATGCAGCCGGTCGGACCGTATCCCGCGAACACCCGGTTTGGCGACTTTCACGTCAGCTATGAGCGGAACCTGAGCGAGCTGGTGAGCCGCGACCTCTTCTATTACTCGAACAACACTTCGAGCATTCCCCCTTCGCCCACGGACCTGCGCCGGATCGTGGGCTTCGGCTCGTCGAGCGTGGTCCGCTACGAGGGCGCCGGAATCTATTTCCTGGACAGGATCGACAAGGGCGCGTGGCGCCTGGAGGTCTATCCGGACTCGATCCAGATAGACGACCCGTTCACGCCCACCCGGGCAGACCGCCTGGTTTTCCGGCTCATCGCACGCCCGTGGCCGATGACGGTCAGCCTTCCCGACCTGGGCGAGTCGTTCAAGGTCGAGCCGCTCAACGAAAGCAACACCTATGCCGCGCGCGCGGCAGGCGGGACCTTCAGCATCCGGCCGGGCGCGTACCTGCTGACCAGCTCCTCCCAGGCGGCGCCGACAAGGCTGCCGGACCGTTTGCCGGGCGTGCCGTACTATCTCGGCATGCGCGAATTCGTGTGCCCCGCCCCGATGCCGTATCCGACCAGCGTCGTCCTCCACGCCCGGGCCGAGTATCCGGCCGACAAGCCCATTTACATCAGCGCCGTTGTCGCGGCAACCGGCGCGCCCTCCGAGGTTTCGCTGCTGGTGGGCGCCGCGGGCTCGCCCGGCCGCAAGTTCGCAATGGAACAAACGAGCGGGTACGAGTATGGCGTCCGCCTGGAGATGGGGACAATTCCCCAGGGCGAGATGCAGTTTCAGGTCAGCGTGACGGAAGGCGGCCAGACCCATGTCTTCCCCCACGACTCACCCGTGGAGTCCCTCCGCGCCGAGACTTACAAGGTGCAGGTGGTGGACCCGAATGCTCCTGTCGAGATCTTCGATCCGGAGCGCGACATTGCCAATCTTTCGATTTCGCGCAGCGGCGAGTCCCGGAGGCGCAACCCGCCGGCGATCGACGGCAGCCGGCCCGGCAGCAAAGCGTACTCCCTGAGCTATCAATCGGAGACGATGCCCGATGATTTCACGGCTTCATTGTACATAGGCGACCGCGTGTCCGACGGTCTTCGCAATGTCGCAAACGCCGCATCCATCCGCATTAGGCTCAAGGGCCTGTCGGCTCCGTCGGTCCTGCGCCTGACACTTGTGGAAAAGGACGGCTCCGCCTGGAGCCAAAAGGTCTTCGCCTCCACGGAGTGGAAGGATGTCGTCGTACCCCTCTCGTCGCTTCGGTCCGCCCGCTCGGTCATGCTGCCCGAGGGCTACCCCGGAACGTGGTCGTATTGGCTGTCGGCGCCGGAGGGCCGGACGGCGATCGACCTGACGCAGGTGGAACGGATTCAGTTCTCACTGCGAAGGGCGGATTTTGGGACTATCGCATCGGTCACAACATCCCAGGCGGCTGTTGCCATCGAGAGCGTTTCATTGCAATTCTGAGCCCAGCCGCGCCCATCCCCGCAGGCAAGCCGCGGCGCCGCCTCTTTCTCGCAGAGCCATCCCTCATTCACCATGAACCGAAAAAGCACCCTAGCATTATTCCTCGGCGCAATGGTATCCTGTGCCGCCGGATTTGCGCAGGAACTGCCCGCCGTAAAGCCCGAATCAGTCGGCCTGTCCCCGGAGCGCCTCAACCGCATCGCCACCGCGGTCCAGCAGAGCGTCGACGACAAGCGGATTGCCGGCGCCGTCACGATGGTCATCCGCCACGGCCAGGTGGCCTGGTTCGATGCCAGGGGCATGGCGGACCGGGAGGGCGGCAAGGCGATGCAGCGGGATTCGATTTTCCGGATCTGCTCCATGTCGAAGCCCATCACGAGCACGGCCGTCATGATACTGTACGAGGAGGGGAAGTTCCTGCTCGAGGATCCCATCTCCAAATACCTGCCCGAGTTCGCCAACCCGAAGGTCCTCGTGAAGCCGGCCGCCGGGCAGCCCTACTCGATCCCCGCCACCCGCGAAATCACGATTGCCGACCTCCTGCGGCACACCTCGGGTCTCACCTACAACTGGAATGCCTCGCTCGGGCAGATGTATGACGACGCAAGCGTTGCCAGCGGCCTCCTGCAGTACGACGGGACGATCGGGGACAGCGTCAAGCGGCTGGCGGGCATCCCCCTCCTGTTCAGCCCTGGCGACCGCTGGGAGTACAGCCTCTCCGTGGACGTGCTCGGCCGGCTTGTCGAGGTCGTCTCCGGGATGCCGCTCGACGAGTTCTTTCGGACGCGCATTTTTGAGCGGCTCGGGATGAAAGACACCTACTTTTACCTTCCCGCCGCCAAGGTGCCCCGCCTCGCGACGGCGTACACGTATTATGACGGAAAGGGGCTCAACAGGTTTCCGGACGCTCCCATCGTGGAGGGGACAATGGTTTATTCCGCCGACTACCCCTACAACGGGCCGAGGAAGCTCTTTTCCGGCGGCGCGGGCCTCTCATCGACGGCGATGGACTATGCCCGCTTCTGCCAGATGATGCTCAATGGCGGAACGCTGGATCACGTCCGCCTGCTGAGCCGGAAGTCCGTTGAACTCATGTCCCACGACCAGTTGGGAAAGATCGACCATGACATGGGTTTCGGCCTCGGCTTCGGCGTGAGCGGGGTCAGGTCACCATTGCCCGAACTCGGCTCCGCAGGGGAGTTTAGCTGGGGCGGATTCTACTACACCTCATTCACCATCGACCCGAAGGAGGACATGATCGTGATATCGATGGCGCAGCTCCATCCCACGGGAGGCCTCGGCCTCGACAAGGAGATCAACGTGCTTGCCTACCAATCCTTGAACGACTGACGCAGCAAATGGCGCCCCGACCCTTTTCCAATCCGCAAACCCGGCGGGCGCTTGCGGCCATTCTCGGACTCGCCTCCGCTGCGCTTAGCGCGCAGGAAAGCCGCCCGGAAATCTCCATTAGCGCCCCGGTCGTCGCCCTGGTTCACGCGCGCCTCGTTGACGGCGTGAGCCCCGTCGCCCGTGAGGACCAAACCCTCCTCATTCGGGACGGGAAGATAGCCGCGTTGGGACCCTTCGGGCAGGTTGCTGTTCCGCCGGAGGCACGGACCCTTGACCTGACGGGCAAGACCGTGATGCCCGGCCTCGTCATGGTGCATGAGCATTTGTTCTACGCTCTGCACGTGGGAGCGGGTCCGTTTCACGCCAACGAGATGGATTACTCGTTCCCGCGCCTCTACCTCGCCTGCGGCCTGACTTCAATCCGCACAGGGGGCTCGCTGGAGCCGTATGCCGACATGGAGATCAAGCGGAGGATCGACGCCGGAGAGATGCCCGGACCAAAACTGCACCTGACGGCGCCCTACATCGAGGGCTCGCCGTCCGTCATATCGCAGATCCATCCCGTCAGCGGCCCGGAGGATGCCGTGAAGCTCGTCAACTTCTGGGCGGACCAGGGCTTCACCTCCTTCAAGCTCTACATCCATTTGCGCCGCGACGTTGCCGAGGCGGCCATCGCCGCCGCCCACAAGCGCGGCCTCCAGGTAACCGGCCACATTGGAGTCATGACCTACAGGGAGGCGGCGGAGATCGGAATCGACAACATTGAGCACGGATTTTACGCGTCGACCGATTTTGTCAGGGGGAAAAAGGAGAATGAACTTCCGGTTCCCGCCATTGCGCAGGCGAGCCTCGACCAGCTCAAGGTCGATTCGCCGGAGGTCGACGCGCTTATCCAACTGCTGGTTTCCAGGCATGTCGCGCTGACGTCCACCCTTGCGGTCATCGAGGGCTTCGTGGCCGGCCGCCCCATCCTGTCGGCCCGCGCGCTTGAGTCCATGTCGGAGCCGGCGCGGGAGAATTACTTCGGCTTTTGGGCGCGGGCAAATGAGCGCAACGCTAGCATGATTCCGCGATTCAAGAAGCTGATGGCACTGGAGAAGAAGTTCTTCGATGCAGGCGGCCTTCTCGTCGCCGGGACGGATCCGACCGGCTGGGGAAATGCCGTCGCCGGTCACGGCAGCCTGCGTGAAGTGGAGCTTTTAGTGGAGGCGGGGTTCACGCCCGCGCAGGCCATCCAGGTGGCGACGATAAACGGGGCGAAGCTTCTGGGGATCGACCGCGAGGTGGGCACGCTTGAGTCGGGAAAGGCGGCAGATCTCGTCATCCTGACGGGCAACCCGCTCCAATCCATCGGGGACATCCGAACGATTCAGACGGTCTTCAAGGACGGCGTGGGCTACGATTCCGGCCGGCTCCTGGATTCCGTCAAGGGATGCGTCGGGATTGAATAGGGAACCGGGAATCGCCGCGGACGGTGGACGGCACTGGTGTCAGCGCAGCCGGAAGAGCCGGATTCGAATAGCCCGGGACGGTGACGCGTTGATTCCATAGAATCCCAGAAGGACCGGCAGGACCGAGAGCAAGGGACAATCGGGCCGCGCATGGAGCCCAACACCGGACGGGGGTGCAATCCGTAACACTCCTGTTACCGAAATTCGAATCGTATTGCGGAAACCTTGGCCTTGGCGGTCGGTCAAGGTCCGCATCAGCCGGGCTCGGCTCATCGAAGCCCGTCACTAGGTCCATTAACATAGGAAATCATTGCCATGAAGACACACGACAAGGGATTAAACTTTCAGGCGGGGCGCGGTTACTCGCTCCCTCGCTTCCGCACATTGTTTGCAGCGGGCCTGAGTCTCGCGCTGGCGCTAGTGTCCGCGGCCGATGCGAACGCCGCATTTATCCCGCACCTCATCAATTCCTCCACGATGCCGGCAAATGGCGACGTCAACCCCTACGGCGTGGCATTCGTGCCCAACGGGTTCCCGACGGGCGGCACGATCGCCGCCGGCGATGTTCTCGTCAGCAATTTCAACAACAGCGACAACGGCCAAGGCCTCGGCACAACGATCGTTAAGCTTACGCCGACGGGCCCAATCGCGCTGCCAGGCGCGGCTGTCACGTTTTTCACGAGCACCCTGCCGGGCCTCAGCACGGCCCTCGGTGTTCTGAGGGGCGGCTTTGTTATCGTTGGCAACGTTCCCACCATGGATGGCACGTTCGCCACCATCGGCCAAGGCGCGCTCCAGGTCATCGATCGAAACGGCAATGTCGTCCAGACATGGACCGATCCCAAGGCCCTCGACGGCCCCTGGGACTTGGCAATCGATGATCAAGGCCCGCAGGCATTCGTCTTTGTCTCCAACGTCCTGAACGGCACGGTTGCGCGGCTCGACGTATCAGTGTCATCGACGGGTGTGAAGCTGCTAAAGAAGACGATCATCGCCACGGGCTATTCCCACGTGCCCAATGCAGCGGCGCTCATCCTGGGCCCGACCGGCCTCGCCTTCGATGCTGGGACCAATACGCTATATGTGGCCTCCACCAACGACAACACGATCTATTCGATCTCCGATGCGACCCAGCGCCAGGGTGCGGTCGACCGGGGCTCAGTCGTGTTTGCGGGCACCCAGCTGCGCGGGCCTCTCGCGCTGCGATTCGCGCCGAATGGCAATCTGCTTGCAGCGAATGGCGATGCCGTAAACGCCGACGTGCTCCATCCCAGCGAGATCGTGGAATTCACGAGGTTCGGGCAATTTGTCCAGGAATACGATGTCGACGCGAGCCAGGGCGGAGCATTCGGAATCGATACTGTCGTCAATAACTTCTCTGCGTTTGGCCCTGGCGCGTTCAATTATGCCGTGATTGATGACATCACGAACAACCTCACCGTCTATGAGTTGCCTGCCGTGCAATGACATCGAGGCGCAACGGCATCGAGGGACCTCGGCGTCTGAGCGCAGGGTGAATGCTGTCGTCTTTCCACACAGGGTCGCCAGAAAATGACCGAGACGGCGGTGACTTGAGCATCCAACGGCGATTTTTCGTCAGTGCTACGTCTGCGGGCCAATCCATGGCCCGAAAATCACGACGGGAAAGGGGTTATTTTATAGCGGTGGGCAGCGGCAGCGACGCCTGCCCGAACGCGTAGCGCCAGCCCGCGGCGGTCCGAACGTAGGTGTCACTGAACCAAAGCTTGTAGTCTATCGGCGTTCCGTCCCGCACCCCCTTGATCCAGAGGAGCGCGGTCACAACGGCTGTGTCGCCCCAAACCCGCACTTTCTGTGTTCCCTCCTCCTCCTCCTGGTGCTCATAGATCGTGCTCTTCCTGCGGGCTTCATCGATTTGCTCGGCCCTTGTGAAGATGTGCCCCCGGCCGGTCACCAAAATCATGTCATCGGCCAAGATGCTGTCTATGGTTGCAGCATCGTTGTCCTTCACCGCCGCCTGGAATCGGCTGTCGATGTCGGCGACAGCCTTGGCATCGTCCGAGGGCGAGGCAGCCAGGGCCGTGCCGGCGATAAGGCAGCCCGTTCCTATCGAGCGCAGAATTTTCCTGGAATTTTTCATGAGCCTTGGGGTGGTTTATGGGAGAATCGCAAGGGATGCCGGCTTTACGCCGGACCAATTCCTCGAATTGATTTAGTCTGAATGCCGTTCGCCGATCTTTTATTGGGATCCCAATCTTCGGCCCTTCGTTGAAGATTGGGGACATGGGGCGTTGGAAGCGCCACCATGTCCCCTGTGACTATCCATCTAACTCTTCCGGGATATCGCATTATCCCATGGGAGGGCAACATTTTGATGCGGGTTCTCGTCGAGGCCTTGGTAGCACCGCGGTCGTGCTTCTTGGAGTGGATCATTGAAATGGCCAAGTAAGGGGGATTCGAATGCTGCCACGTGCATTTCTATCGGGCCAACGGCAGCGAAAACGGGCCATTAATTCTTTCACGGCTTCCACAGCAAAACCGAAACTGGGGCGCCTTCTCGACAATGTGCTTAAGAGTGGAGTCCCAGTGGTCATTCGACGAGGTGGTCGCTTCCTACAAATCGGCGAGTACGTCGTGCCATACCCCAAGCCGCAGGGGGCGTCCGAAGGCTTTCCCGCGGCGGAATCGCCATCTGAATTTGGTCGAGCCCGTCGGCTAAATTTCAGGATAAATCCGTTTGAGTCAGACGAAGGTGGGCCGTGAGTTGCCCGGACCTTCCGGCATGTCATTCGCAAGGAAAGGATCGCGACGCTGCCCTAGCGAACATCAAGGACGCGATTCGCCTCTGGCTAGCAGTCGAGGTCAAGGAGACTGGGTTGAAGCGTGTCGAGCAGGCAGATGTACTCGTTTAGCCCATGCCTCGAATTCCGGGAATTGGCCCGAACGACGCTGTGAGAGTATTTCACAAGCTTGGTTACCGCATCGCCCGCCATAGCGGCCATGTGATCACGAGCAACGGCGCAATCCGTCTCGCCGTTCCTCGACATTCGCCAATCAACGCCATCACGATGGGTGCCATCGCAAGAGACGCAGGGCTTACACCAGAACAGTTCCGCGAATTACTCCAATTGCACGACGCAGAGGTTACCAACTTCCACCGAATCCTCGACGGGGCCGGCCATAATG